>Ga0210085_1000059_pt1 | contig 48939 bp, 37 predicted proteins | sample China_Galinas_PW_5_FD_184866 | JGI IMG/M metagenome (GOLD analysis project Ga0210085, IMG submission 184866) | Wetland microbial communities from San Francisco Bay, California, USA, that impact long-term carbon sequestration - China_Galinas_PWC_D1... | ecosystem: Environmental > Aquatic > Marine...
TTTTTTGCAGGAACCGGCATAATTAATTGAAAACTTTTAGGCTTTTTTACCAAAGCAACAGGCTGGTAATAATCAGCGAAATTAAGAATAGGAGAAAAATTTTTAATTAAATAATGAACAACAAATATGAGAAGCTGTATCTTAAAATTAATACTCGACATTAAATATAAAGGATAAAAAAATGGAAGTTCCATTTCTAGATCTTAAAACTCAATACAAATCTATAAAAAGTGAAATTGATTCGGCAATTCAAAATATTCTTGATAGTTCTTCTTTCGTTTTAGGAAAAGCGGTTGAAGAATTTGAAAGAGAATTTGCAAAAATGCACAATGTAAAATATTGTGTAGCTCTTAATTCTGGTACAGCAGGTAACCATGTAGCATTATGGTCCCTCGGAATAAAACCAGATGATGAAATTATTATACCTGCAAATACTTTCATAGCCACTGCATGGGGGGCAACTTTATGTGGAGCGAAACCGGTTTTTGTAGATTGTGAGCCTGAAAGCTATAATATCGATCCGGTAAAAGTAGAAGCGGCAATAACCGATAAAACAAGAGCTATTGTTGCTGTTCATCTTTACGGGCAACCAGCAAATATGAAAGCACTAAGTGAAATTGCAAAAAAGTATAATATTTTTCTAGTGGAAGATGCAGCACAGGCACATATTGCGGAATACGACAATAAAAAGGTAGGCAACTTTGGCAATATAACATCGTTTAGTTTTTATCCAGGAAAAAATCTTGGAGCATATGGTGAAGGCGGCGCAATAATCACTAACGATGAGCAATTAGCAATTAGAGCAAAAATGATACGAGATCATGGTACTCTTGAGAAATATCAACACAAGATCTTTGGGCATAATTACAGGATGGAGGGATTACAAGGTGCAATATTAGGAGTTAAGTTAAAATATATATCAGAATGGACAGAAAAAAGAAGAGAAGTTGCCCAAAAGTATAATGAGAATCTTCAAGGCATTGAATTCCTTGAATTACCTGCTGAAAAGCCAAACCTAAAACATGTTTATCATTTATATGTGATACAGGTGTTAGGAGAAAGTGATGTAAAAGCAACCGCAGGCAGAGATAATTTGTCCTCAAAACTAAAAGAAAAGGGTATTGCTACAGGTTTACATTATCCGATTCCTTTACACTTACAAGAATGTTTTAGTTATCTGGGATACAAAAAAGGTGATTTCCCGGTTTCCGAATCATTATCCGATGCGTGTTTATCACTACCAATTTATCCTGAAATTTCTAACGATCAAATAGAATGTGTCTCGACGAACATAATTAATGTTATGAAACAAGATAGTCGCGCATTTATTAATATTTAAAATAACTGATAAAAAATAATAATGGATAAATTTTACTTAAGACAAAGCATAGCAAAGTATAAATACTTTTTTGCACTATTTGATTTATTCCTTTACGTAGGCATTGTTCTATTTATTGCATCTTTATTACAACAAAATTCTATCGTGGGACAAGATTATTTTAGTGTAATGGGGAACAATCCATTCTGGCTATTAATATTTTTATTTCCGGCATTTAATTTTGTTATATCTATTAATAATTTATACAATATAAACATCATTTTAAACCGCTCTCTTCATATGATAATAGTTATTAAATCTTTGTGCTACTTTCTTCCCATGTTTTTCCTTTTTAATCTAATAGTTTTGAATCTTACTATCCTAAATCTGGCATTTGTTACAATTATTTTTATAATTGTTTTCCTACCAGCTTTTTATGTTTTTAGAGTGGAAATTTTAAGAAGAATATATTTGGCTTTAAAGCAAAATAGATTTAAAACAAATGTTTTGATTGTTGGAGATGGTAGTTCTGGAAAGGTTCTTGCAGCAAAACTTGCTTTTGAAAATCCATTTGGGATAAAAATTGTAGGATTTATTGACGATAAAGTTAATAAGGGTAAAGAAATAATAAAAGGTAAAAAAGTTTTAGGAAATTTTAATGAAATATATACAATCATAGAAAAATATGAAATTGATGAAGTAATAATTGCAGAAGAGGATTGTGAATATGACCAGTTGCTTGACTTATTAGAACTGTGTAAAACAACTAAAAAACAAGTAAAAATTACCTCTAATCTTTTCAAAATAATTCCCCAAAAAATATTTACAGAAAAATATGGCGACGTTCCTGTTGTTGATGTTTCCCCAGGTTTTAATAGTCAATTCGTTCAAAAATTAAAATTGGTATTTGATAGAATTGTTGCTTTTGGGGGGCTAATAATTATTTCACCTGCTTTAATTATTATTTCATTACTAATCAAATTGTCTTCTCGCGGTCCTGTACTTTATATGCAGGAAAGAATAGGCAAAGAAGGGAAAGCCTTTATGTTTTATAAATTTAGGACAATGAAAACAGTAGAAAATGACGATGATTTTGAGAGAAAGGAAAAGATGTTAAAATTTATGAATGGGTTAGAAATAAATGGAGAAAATAAAAAAGTATGTAATTCAAAAAGAGTTACAAAAATAGGAAAATTCTTAAGGAAAACGTCACTCGATGAATTACCTCAATTGTTTAATGTACTTAAAGGTGAAATGAGTTTAGTCGGTCCTAGACCTTGTTTACCTTACGAGTACGAAAATTTACATAATTGGCAGAAAAGAAGATTTGATGTATTACCGGGGTGTACTGGGGTGTGGCAGGTAAACGGAAGAAGTCAGGTTTCATTTAATGAATCGGTTGTGATGGACTTGTACTATATTAATAACCTATCACCTTGGCTGGATTTACAATTATTAGTAAAGACTATTCCTGTTATGTTATTTGGCAGAAGCGGGGATTAGTTAGTTGATTAAATCTGAAAAATTTATTTATTTATAATAGGAGAGGGCACTATGAAAATAGGAATTATTGGACTTGGATATTGGGGACCAAATTTGGTTAGAAATTTCCTTTCAAATAAGGATATTACCAAAGTAGTAGCTTGTGATATAAAAGAAGAAAGATTAGCAGTGATAAAATCAAGGTTTCCAGGAATTAGTGTAACAAACAATTACAAAGACTTGGTTGATGGAGATTTTGATGCCATTGCAATTGCATTGCCTGTAGACTTACATTTTAAATTTGCCAAAGAAGCGTTATTAGCAGGCAAACATATCTGGGTAGAAAAGCCTTTTACTAGTAAGGCCTCACAAGCAGAAGAATTGATTAGAATTGCGGAAGAGAAAAATCTAAAAATATTTGTTGATCATACTTTCCTTTATACGGGTGCAGTAAAAAAAATAAAGGAACTGGTTACTAGTGGAGAACTTGGTGATATTATTTATTTTGATTCAATCAGGATAAATTTGGGATTATTCCAACACGATGTAAATGTAATCTGGGATTTGGCACCTCATGATCTTTCGATCATGAAATATATAATTCCTGACAAGCAAGTTACAGGTGTTACCGCCTGCGGTATTTCTAATTATTATGAACTTGAAAATCTTGCTCATGTATCTCTTCATTTTAAGGATAATTCCTGTTTTGCTCATTTTCATGTTAACTGGACTTCCCCGGTTAAAATCAGACGTATGATAATTGCTGGTAAAAAGAAAATGTTAGTTTACGACGACATGGAAAATTCTGAAAAAATAAAAATCTTTGATTGCGGAGTTGATGTTTCATCTCCTGAAAGTATTCATGATATATTGGTTAATTATAGAACTGGTGATATGTACTCGCCTAAAGTAGAACAAGTTGAGGCATTGAGTTCTGCAGTAAGCGAATTTGTTAGCTGTATAATTAACAACAGGCAGCCATTAACGAATGCCTATGACGGTCTTGAAATAGTAAAAATGCTTGAAGCTTCTGAAGCTTCAATTAGAAATACTGGTGCCTTGGTAAGTCTAAATAATGAGCATCATCAACAAAAGGAACGAAAGTCAAAAGTTATTGAGTATGTTTAATAAAAATGTTTTGGTCACATGGAGGAAAAATGGATAACCAAATAATTAATGATGTTAAACTTGGTAAAGATGTTAAGATTTTCAATTTTGTGAATCTTTATGGATGCTCAATAGATGATTATTCAAAAATAGGTTCGTTTGTTGAAATACAGAAAAATGCAACAATAGGTAAAAACTGTAAAATTTCTTCACATACTTTTATATGTGAAGGAGTACATATAGAGGACGATGTTTTTGTAGGGCATAATGTTACATTTATAAATGATAAGTATCCTCGTTCAGTTAATAATTCGGGACAACCGCAAACCGAAGAAGATTGGAGTGTTGTTGAGACATATATTAAAAGAGGGGCCTCAATTGGTTCCTCTTCAACCATATTATGTGGAGTTACTATTGGTGAGAATGCAATTGTAGGAGCGGGAGCTGTTGTAACCCGGAACGTTCCTCCAAATACAATTGTTGCCGGAGTGCCAGCACATATGATTAAGGAAATACCTGTTGTGTAAGAAAAAAAATCATTAGTTTATGGTTGATAATATTGTTAAGAGAAATACTTATAAGAGGTTCAAATGAAGAGGCTATTTGGGGGCATATTTATATTATCTATTTTATTTAATTTTAATGTTTATGCTCAGTTGCTTAATCCTGGGGATGGGTTAAAAATTATATTTTACAATATTCCAGACTCAATCTCAGGAGAGTATTATATTCAGGAAGATGGGAATATCGCGCTACCTTATTTGGGTAATGTCAAAGCGGCCAATAGAAATATTGATAGCCTTAAACAGGAAATATTTAGCAAATACAGTAATATTTATAGAAACCCTGAATTAACAATTTTGCCCATTGTTAGAGTAAATATTTTTGGTGAAGTTAATAAACCCGGTTATTATTATGCCACAGGGTCAGATAAATTAACGGATTTAATAGCAAAAGCAGGTGGGACAACCCCCGATGCAAATGTTGGAAATATTACAATAACGCGAAATGGCAAAGAGCTAGATGTCGACGGTGAAAAAATTATTGAGAATGGAAACAAACTTGATGATATTGGCTTACAATCTGGCGATCAAATTTATGTATCACGTAAATGGTTCTCTGGAGCAACTCAAGCTATAGTTATTGCATCCTTGAGTACTGTCACAGCTATAGTAATAGCAATAATTTATACAAAGAAAAAATAATTATGAAAGTAAAGAAAATTTATGGATAACAAACATCGCAAAGAACTGGTTGGGTCTAATTCTAATACGAGCCAAACTAGTATAGATGCGTTAATTCTTGCCTTTAATAAAAGAAAACTAATAATTGCACTGTCTTTTGTTGTAATATTTTTAGTTGGGGCTATTTATTATCTTACCAGAAGCCCGATTTATGAATCTACAACATTATTGAAAAAAGAAGAGCAACCCAAACAACAAAATGCACAGGATCAATATAAGAGGATGGTTGCGGACCAATCTTTAGATGATGTTGAAACTGAGCTAAAATTGATCAATACTAGAACAGTATTGTCAAAAGTTGTTAATCAACTTAATCTAAATTTTGTCATTGATAAAATTGAATTCCCAGACGATAATATAACGGATTTTAATAAATCACTTACTGCTTATAACTGGTGGCTAGCAGACCAAGAGGCTGGCAGTACTAAATATCCCCAAATCTTAGATGTTCAGTGTGACTCTAATAATGTTAATAATGGGAAATATTATGTAATAATTAATGCTGGATATATTGAATTATATGATGCTGAATCGAATTTACTTGTTAATGCGAAAAGAGCAAATAACCCGACCGAAATTAAATGGAAAGATTTCCATTTGAAAATTGATTGGCAGAATGCACCCATAAGTACAAAATTATTTTTCTCAATTTATGGGCCTACTTCTTCAACAAATCGACTAGATAAAAAAATAAAAGTTACACAAGTAGATAAAACAAATATAATACAGATTAAGGTGCAGGATAAATCCCCTAAGATGGCTCAATTGATTGCTAATACATTATCCGAGAAATTCAGACAAACAAGAACAGAAATTGTTAGAAAAAACATTCAAGATTCTTATCAATTTGTAGATAAACAGTTAAAGGATATGGCTAAACAATTGAAAGAAGCTGAAGGAAAGGTTAGCGACTACAAGTCAAGTACAGGTATTGTTCAGGTAGATAGAAGTGCACAGGATCTTGTTAATTTTTTAAGCAAACTTCAAGAGCAGAAAGTTAGAAATGATCTTGAACTTAGTGAATATGAAACTAAAGTGAGAGGTATTCAGAGTGATTATGAAAAGAAGGGGTATTTTGATCAAACATTTCTTTCACCTGACCAATCTAGCCAGTCTAATTCTCCCTTCTCAGCAATATTGAAACAATTATCAGACCTGGAAGTTCAAAGAATTGCTGAACTTCAGAAAAAATCTGAAAATCATCCGGATATTGTAAATCTGGATAATAGAATTGCCCAATTAAAGAATAAATTAAATTCATATAATCAGAATACATTAAATTCTTATAAAATTATAATCAATACTCTCAAAGATAAAAAAGATAAACTCGATAACTTAATTGCAAAATATCAGGCCAGGATTCACAATCTTCCGAAAGAAGAAACTAAGTTAGCAGCAATTACCCGAAATTCAGATGTTGCTGAAAAAATGTTTAATGTTCTTCTAGATAAAAGGGAAGAAATGAGGATTAAAGAAATTTCTCAATTGCAGGATATTCTCGTCGTGGATCCAGCCGATCTTCCTATCCTACCTGTATCACCAAGCTTAAAAATAGTTGTTTTAGTGTGTTTTTTCCTGTGGGGTGCATTCACCATAGGATTTGTCTTTTTAGGTGAATTTAAAGAAAGAAGGCTTCTTAAACTGAGCGAAATTGAAGAAGATCTTGAGTTGCCCATTTTATCAATAATTCCCAAGTTTCCTAAAGAACAGGTAAAAAGAATTAATAAAACTAGAAATGTTGAGGATAAATTTCCGGTTTTAATGAAAGAAAATCTGGGAATCATTGAGGCCTATAAAGTTCTTCAGATAAAACTTGTCTTTTCGCTGAAGCGCAATAGCAAGATAATATTGTTTACTAGTTCTGAAGAGCATAGCGGAAAAACAACAATTGTTGCTAATTTAGCTGTTACTCTTGCGGCTGCGGATAAAAAGGTGTTGATTATTGATGCCGATATGAAAAGATGCGGTTTGACAGATTTGTTTGAGGTGTCAAGAGAAAATCCGGGATTAAGCACTTTATTAGGTGGAGATCTAAGAAAACTGCCTATTTACAGTTTAGCTAGTCTCTCCAGTGAATTGTCAAAAATGGGAGCAATAAGTATTATGCCTTCAGGGGAAATAAGTGAGAAATCGACTAGCTTACTTCAATCACAGAAAGCAAGTGATTTAATTGATATTTTGAATAATAGCTCTTATGATTATATCCTGATTGATACTCCTCCTATTAATAGAGTAATAGATACTCTTATTTTAAGCAGGCTGGTAGAAAATACTATAATGGTTACTCGTGATAATTATACGTTAAGAGATGCAATAATTTCTGGTGTACAGGAGTTAAGAAACGAAAAAATCAATATTTCGGGTGTCGTTGTTAACGCTTGTGAAATTGAAAAGACAGCATTTAAAGATAAATACGGCTATGGTTATGGATATGAGTATGCATATAACAATAAGAATAATAAAACTCTTAAAAAAAAACCGGTAGTTAATGAAAAATTTAAGATTAGCAAAATATTAAACCTTTGGTAATAAATAGTGATAGAACAGTTCTCTTTATTTGTTTTCCAAATTGGAAGTTTGTTAATTTTAATTTTTAGAATAAATAAGATCCTTTAAACTGTACTCCGTGCATTAAAATAGAACCAGAGTGCAGTTTTTTTTGATTATATAATCAATATCATTAAATAATATATGTCTGACTCTTCATTAATTGAAATAGTAAATCCATTAAATTTCGAAGGCTGGAATGAAAGTATAATCCAGTTTAAGGGGTATACTTTTTTCCATTCAGCAGAGTGGACAAAGCTGATTTCAGAAACTTATGGGTATAATCCTGTATATCATATTACAAAGAGAGATAATAAAATAACCGGAGTACTCCCATTAATGGAAGTAAAGAGTTTTATAACTGGTAAACGCGGTGTTAGTCTTCCCTTCAGTGATTTCTCAAATCCCCTGGTTACCGATTCTATCCAATTCAAACAATTATTGGAATCTGCAAAAGAGCATGGAAGGAAATCGGATTGGAAATATATAGAAATAAATGGAGCTCAAAATTTTCTTCCCGCAGGTACTCAAAGCTACCTTGAATATGAACATATTATTGATCTTAATGGAAATGAAGATAAATTATTTTCTGGTTTTGAAAGCACCACAAAAAGAAATATTCGTAAAGCAATAAAAGAAAATGTAAAAGTTTACCAGGATCAGTCATTAGAAGCCATTAATCAATTCTATAAATTAAATTCAATTACAAGACAAAGGCATGGTCTTCCCCCTCAGCCATATTCATTTTTTAAGAATTTATTTAATATAATTATAAAAAATAATTTTGGTACCATCTTTTTAGCTAAAAAGGATAATAAAATTGTAGCAGGCGCAGTTTTTTTACATATAGGTAAGAAAGCATTATACAAATTTGGAGCATCTGACATGAGTTTTCAAAAGTTACGAGCAAATAATTTAGTTATGTGGGAAGCAATAAAATTGTATAATTCTAATGGATATTCTGAATTTTCATTTGGCAAAACAGAGCCGGATAATGAAGGATTAAGAAGATTTAAAAATGGGTGGTCTGTACGTGAACTTGAATCATATACATACAGATTCGGGTTAAATGAAAATGAATTTCTTAAATTTTCAACCCAAACCTCAGGGTTTCATAATAAAATTTTTAATAGTCTTCCGCTTTCAATTCTTGAAATGTTTGGTTCATTAGCTTATCGCCATTTTGCTTGATGTATAAAAGTCGTTTACTTTTATATAAAATTATGGATGATATTGCAATAAAAGCAATTTTTAATCATGTATTAGATAAGTTATTATATATTCTGTGCCTGTTTTTAATTTTATTCATAAATCATTTTTTAATAATAAAAAATTAGTGACATTAGTTTTACATAATAGTAAGACCATTACCGGGGTAAAATATGTTTGTTAAAAACACTTTTAGAAAAGTTGTCCCTTTATTTATTCTTACAACATTATTCTTTTTGTTGGCTAATAATAATGCTTTTGCTCAATCGGAACAAATACGGATATTGTCTTATAACGTACTAGAGTACAATAGTGGTGCTCGGGATGTATATTTTCGAACTATATTCACCTCAATAAATCCCGGTCCTGATATTATAGCAGCGTGTGAATTTAATGATCTGACATCGGGTGAACCACTTAATTTTCTAGGAAATGTACTAAATAATCCAACGAGCAACTTATATGATATGGGAACTTTTTTGCCGGATAAGGAGCCGGATGGCACAATACATCATGATGCCAATGTGGTTTATTATAAACCATCAAAATTTACTTTTTTAAGTTCTAAATTAATTATTGCTGATGGCGATGGTGTTTCTCCTTTTGTAAATCATCCATCATATGAATGGCAATTATATAACAATTTAACAGGGAATAAAATAATTATTTATGGGATTCATTTTCCGTCGAATGGGTCAGCTGTTAGAGCTTCAGCTGCGTCTATTGTGAGATCATATAGTAATGCTCTTCCTTCAGGTTCCTATTTTATAGCCGCAGGTGATTTTAATTTCTTGACGGGTGAGACCGAAAGTGGTTATATCACTTTGACAGATAAGAGCATCGGCTACGGTTATTTTTTAGAACCGTTAAATATTTCAGGCAGTTGGAATAATGATCCTGCCAATTACAAATATCAAACATGGTCAACCAGAATAACAAATTTAGGAGATGGTGGTGCATATAGTGGTTTAAAAAATAGATTCGATATTATTTTAAACTCTCAGTCAATCGTGGATCCTGGGGGTGTTACCTACTTAGGTCCAGATTTTTATAAAACATATGGAAATGATGGTTTGCATTATCTCACTTATAATATCAATGATCTTGGCTCAACAGGTCTTTCCAATCAAGCTGTTAGCCAAACAACAGCAGATGCGCTTTTTCATGCTTCTGATCACCTCCCTGTTTATGCAGATTATACTTTTGAAATTCCAAGTGCAAAAAATCCCCCTTACCAGGGAAGCATAGCCTTTACTCAGGTTGGAGTTAGCGATGGAAATGGTTCGCACCCGGACGAGATTGAGTTTGTCACTTTATACAGGATGGATTTAACAACACTTAAAATAACAAATAATGAAATTAACTATGATAGCACACTTGGAAGCGGTGGAGGAACATATGATTTAAGTAGTACAGGCTGGACAGATGTTCCGGCTGGTACACACGTTAGATTAGGGCCTCCAACTGATAACAACGCAAGTGATGGAATATTGGCTTATGATGGTAGCGGGACATTACCTGTATTTAGTTCGTCAGGCAACAATCAGGTAATAGCTTATACCGGCTCATCATCATCCCCCACATACATAGCCGGTTTACACTGGGGGGGAACATCAGGGGCATGGCCTAACCCGTCATATGAGCCCGGCACTTCTTCTGACATAGCATTAGGAAATTATAATAATTATTATTTTAGTGGAACTCTTACTGGCACTCTTTATACTGATAGGACTAGCCTAGTAGATCCCGGTAACTGGACAGGATCTGCTACTTGGCAGGATTATTACTCCCAGCCTTTACCAGTTGAGCTTTCATCATTTTCTGGAAAAGTAGATAAGGATGGAGTTATTTTGAAATGGCGAACAGAAACGGAGGTAAATAATTACGGATTTGATATTGAGAGATCAATAGATAAGACAAATTGGGGAAAAATAGGATTCGTTGCTGGTCACGGAAACAGCAATACACCGGTAGATTATTCATTTGCTGATAATAGTACTATTCCGGCTGGTACAATTTATTACAGACTTAAACAGGTAGATGTTGATGGGAAATTTGAATATTCATCTATAATAGGATTAACTCATTCTGTTCCGTCAAAAGCAATATTATCTCAGAACTACCCTAACCCATTTAATCCCACTTCTACAATTGAATATTCTATACCAGGAAACAGTTTTGTTACTTTGAAGATTTATGATGCCTTGGGTAGGGAAGTTGCTACTCTTATAAATGGAAAGCAGAATGCAGGTATGCATTCCGTCAATTTTAATGGAGAACGTCTGGCAAGCGGTATTTATTTTTATGTTTTGACTACTGGTAATTCTGTAATATCAAAAAAAATGAACCTGCTTAAATAATATGAAGTCGGTTGAGCATTAAAATAATTAATTAACTTAAGTTTAACATAATTTAATCTTACAATAATTTCAATAAAGGCTAGTTTCAGTTGTAATAAAAAATAAATTATAACGAATTAAAAAGCATAGAGCCCATAGGAAATTATAAAAATATCTTCTGGTAAGAGAACTTGTTGATATTTCTTTAAGGAATTTTTTAAGCTTAATTTTGAATAAATAGATAGAAGGATTATCATTTTGGAACAGCAATATGATTGATTCTGGATAAAAAGATAGCTTATTAAGCTAAAATAGCTATATTTGGTTTGGAACGTATTTTGTGATTAATTCTACATAGCCTAAACATTTATTTTTATTACTTACCAATGAGATAAGCATTATGAAAATTTTAATAGCCAGTTCTATTTCAAAATCTGCGATAGAAGAACTTAAAGTAAATCACGATGTAATCTGTGCATTTAATGCGACTGAAGAAAAATTAATTTCTGAAATAAGTGATAGAGATATTCTAATTTTTCGTAGTGGCGTGAAAATCTCAGAGCAGGTCATGAAGGCAGGATCAAACCTGAAATTTTTAATCCGGGCTGGTTCGGGTCTGGATAATCTTGATGTCGAATACGCTAATAAAAGAGGTCTGGAATTAAAACGCATTCCGGAGCCAGGTGCTAAAGCGGTTGCGGAATTAAGTTTTGCTTTTATGTTAACGCTATCCAGAAATTTACTCTATGCAGATAGGGAATGGAAAAAAGGGCATTGGGTAAAGAGTGAAATAACTGGTTACCTTTTAAGGGGCAAGGTTTTGGGTATTGTTGGTGCAGGGAATATTGGGTCACTTGTTGGAGAAATGGGCTCGGCTTGGGGAATGACGGTATTAGGATGTGTTGACGAAGAAAGTCACACAAAAGAAAATGAAGATTATTTAGCTTCAAAGGGTATTAAGTTAACTTCGTTTGAAGAAGTTATCACCAAATCGGACTATTTAAGTATCCATGTCCCTCTAAATGAAAGTACAAGAAATTTGATTGACAAAAAGGTTTTGAAAATGATGAAGCCTGGCTCATATTTAATGACACTTGCTCGTGGAGGCGTTGTCAATGAAAAAGATCTTTTAGAAGAGCTTAGTAATGGAGAAAGACTGAGAGGGGCAGGGCTTGATGTACACGAAAAAGAAGGTGAAGGCAAAATATCACCATTGGCATCATTACCAAATGTAGTTTTTTCTCCTCATATGGGTGCTCAAACCGTTGATTCACAGAGAGAAATAGGAGAACGTGTTTTGGAAATTGTAGAATATTTTGACAATAAATTAAATTCGCGTGAAGAAATTGTAACAACAATTAGTAAATAGAAATAGTAGTATTTGTTGAAGTGATTACGCAATAGGAGAGAAACAATGATAGCAAAAACAACACAATTTAAACAAATGCTTACATCCGAACAGCTTGAATTTATCTTGGAGGCTCATAATGGTCTAAGTGCAAAGATAGTTGAGGAAGCAGGCTTAAAAGGAATTTGGGGAAGTGGTCTGGCAATTTCTGCTGCTCTCGGAGTTAGAGATAATAATGAAGCTAGTTGGACTCAGGTGCTTGATGTTACGGAATTTATGAGTGATGCAACCAATATTCCAATTATGTTGGATGCAGATACTGGCTATGGAAATTTTAATAACGTAAGAAGGCTGGTAAAAAAACTTGAACAGAGAAAGATTGCTGCAATGTGCATAGAGGATAAACTCTTTCCCAAAACAAATTCCTTTATAAATGGGGAAGCACAGGAATTAGCAAAAATAGATGAGTTTTCAGGTAAAATAAAAGCGGCAAAAGATACTCAGGAAGACCCTGATTTTTGCGTAGTAGCCAGAATTGAGGCCTTCATTGCTGGCTGGGGGCTGTCAGAAGCCTTAAAAAGAGCAGAGGCATATCACAAAGCGGGTGCAGACGCCCTGCTGGTGCATAGTAAAAAAAATACTGCTGAAGATATATTTGATTTTATGAAAGAATGGAAAGATACATGCCCTGTTGTAATAGTACCCACAATGTACCACGAAACTCCCACCGAAGAATTTCAAAAATGTGGAATAAGTCTTGTTATTTGGGCAAATCATTTGATGCGAAGCAGTATTAAAGCAATGCAGCTTACAGCAGCTAAAATATATAATGAAAGATCGCTCAATTCAGTAGAAAAAGAGATTGTTTCTGTAAAAGAAATATTCCGCCTACAAAATGCCGATGAACTTAAAAAAGCAGAAAAAATCTATCTTCCTTAAAGAAATTAACTGTTAATTTTTATTTTCCGCCAATAATCACTATTAATTAATTCTAATTAAATGAAAGAGAATAGTACAAAAAGTAAAATTGTAGATTTTGATCTCTACGGAATTGTAGGTATTCGGCAAATTAATCCGTCCGAGAAGGATATTAATAATCTAGCCAAATCATATTCAGACTTCAGATCTGAGCTAGACAGAGAACCTGATATTATAATTCGTTATAAATCAAACTGGCAGTTAGGAGAAATGTCATATCTGGGGTTAAATGACTCTGGCTTTAATGAAGATGGTTTTTATATTTTGACTAACGGTCGATCTCCTCTGAAAGTTAAGATACCATTCGAACAAATAGGGGATAAATGTGAGCTAGTTTGTGAACAGGGTACCGGCAGTATACCATTACTTAACCATATAATTACTCTAACCTTTCTTAAAAAGAAATATTTACCTATACATGCATCAGCATTCAAGTATAATAATTTAGGCGCACTTGTGGTAGGATGGTCAAAAGGAGGAAAAACTGAGGCACTATTTAGTTTTATTAAAAACGGTGCAGAATTTGTTGGTGATGAGACTGTTTTAATATCAGCCGATGGTAAGAAGATTTTTGGAATTCCTGTACCAATTTCAATATGGGAATGGCAGTTTTCTGAAATCCCCGAACTTATGACTCATATAAAGATCAATAAGAAAATTATATTTAAATCTATTCATTTTATTGATAAAGTATACAGAATTTTTCGTAAAAGCATATTAAAAAACAACTCAATTATAAAAACTTTGGAAAAGGCAGTGCCAGTTCTAAAGAGGCAGTTAAATATTCGGGTGGGACCTCAATTATTTTTTAAAGGTAATGTACACTGGGAGCAAGTTAATCTGAATAGATTAATAATTATAATGAGTCATAATAAAGAGGATATCACTTTAAATAAGTGCAATGCTCTTGAAATTGCTGATCAAATGATCATTTCAAATTTATATGAATTAGATTCTTTTTATGATTATTATAGCAAGTTCAAATATGCCTTTCCAACAATTAAGAATGATTTTCTAGAAAACATTAATGAATTTTATAAACAACTATTACCTAATGCTATAGCTGGAATTGAGAGTTATAAGGTCCTTCATCCATATCCTGTTTCGTTTGAAAAATTATATAAAGCGATGAAACAAATATTTTATAATAACTAATTATCAGATAAGAAGAAATTTAATGGCAACTATTGCGTTAATTGGCGCTGATGGATCGGGAAAAACGACAATTGCAAAAAAGCTTCTTGATTCACCACCATCTAAGATGAAATATTTATACATGGGGCTAAATGTTGAATCGAGTAATTATGCTTTACCGACTTCAAGATTAATTTATTATTTGAAAATTCTAAAGTACAAAAAGAAAAATAATAATCTTAAAGGCATAAAATTAAAAAACATTTCCTTGCATACACTTGATGATAATCGTAGCTTAGATACCAGAAGCAAGTTAGGCGCAACGGCTAGGATGCTTAACAGAATAGCTGAAGCTTTTTATAGACAGGTAATATCATGGATATTCCAATTGCGTGGATACACTGTGCTTTATGATCGGCATTATATTTTTGAATCTCCTAAATATCGGGCTGGGGGAAATCTTAAAAATCAACGTCTTACAACGACAATTTATGTGTGGTTGATTAATAAAATTATTATGGAACCGAAACTGGTATTCCTTTTATATGCTCCTCCTGAAATTCTTTTCGAGAGAAAAGGGGAAGCAGATATTGAATATTTAAAAAAGAGAACTGAAAATTTTATGAAAGTGGGAAGTAAATTAAAGAATTTTATAATTATTGATGCAACACAACCGATTGATAAAGTTTTTGCTGAAGTGTTTAATAAAACAAAAGAATTTTTAAATAAAAGCAAATAGAACAATAAAGAATAGTAATTCTTAATATAACATTAAATGAATATAGAATGAAAAATAAGATTATAAACAAAAAGCCATATGCAGTCGTAATTAACATGGATTTTCTAACAGGATTGCAGACAGCGAGGATCCTGGCAAATAAAGGTGTCCCGGTTATTGGTTTTGCTGAAAACCCCGATCATTTTTGTGCAAAAACCAATGCTTGTGAGCTAGTTATACGCAGCAATGAAACATCAGAAGAACTAATTGAAAAACTCATCAAACTGGGTAAAGAATTAGAGCAAAAAGCTGTTCTCTATCCTGGGCAGGATATTAGTGTATTATTAATCTCCCAAAACAGGGAGAAACTTGAACCGTATTTTCATATTTCACTTCCTTCAAAAGAGACTGTTGAACTATTAATGAATAAACCTCGTTTTTATGAATTTTCTAAAAAGAATAATTTACCTGTAGCCAAATTCTTCTTGTTGAAAAATAGAAAGGATGCTGAGGAAGCAGCTGGTAAATTGAATTTTCCTTGTGTTCTTAAACCTCACATGAAAAGTCCCAGATGGGAAGAAAACACAAAATTAAAGGCATTCAAAGTTTTAAACACAGATGAGTTTTTGAAAATGTATGACCGGATATTTGGTTGGAGTGATACTTTAATGTTACAGGAATGGATAGAAGGTGATGATACTACGCTGTATTCGTGCAATAGCTATTATAATAAGAATTCAGAATCACTTGTAAATTTTACTGCTAAAAAATTGAGGCAGTGGCCTATTATTACTGGCAATACTAGTTTGGGTATTGATGTGATTGATAAAACGGTTCTTGAAGTAACAACAGAACTATTTAAAAAAGTCAATTATGTAGGATTGGGATATGTAGAAATTAAAAAGGATATCCGCAGTGGTGAGTATTTTATAATAGAACCAAATATTGGAAGACCAACAGGACGTTCTGCTCTAGCTGAAGCTTGTGGTGTTGACCTTATATATACAATGTATTGTGATTGTTTAGATTTGCCGTTACCAGAAACAAGGAAACAAACGTATAAAGGTATTAAGTGGATTCATTTAAGAGCTGATTTGCAATCTGCTTATAATTATTGGAAAACTGGCTCTCTGACTATAGGGGACTGGTTAAGGTCAATGAGAGGTAAAAAGTTTTATGCTGTTATTTCATTAAAAGACCCGGTTCCATTTCTCGCAGAGATACAAATGGGGATAATTTATGGAATAAAATCATTATTTTATAAAACTTAGTAATATGATAAATTACTATGCAAAATTTCTGAATGGATTTGAAAATGCCTGTAAGTAATATATCTGAAAACAAATCGTTAACAGTAAAAGAAGCAAATAATTCAATAGATAAAGAATGGATCGAATTCATTAAGAATTATGATGAATGTTCTATCTATTATCATCCGGTCTGGTTGAGAGTTCTTCAGGGGGAAACAAACCAAAAAATTATAAAATTAGTATGTAGGGATAATTCAGGGCATATGGTTGGCATTTTACCCCTTCAATTTACAAAAGGCGTTCCATTCGGCTTAGGTGGGATTGCTGGTGCAAAACGCATATCTTCATTACCAAGAACACCTGTTAGCGGGTTGATAGCTTCAAATGAGGATATCGCCGATTTACTGATTAGTAAAGCAAATGAAATAAGCAAAAATAAGTCAAATCATCGTTTACAAATAAAATCTTTTAATGATAATTTAAACTCGAACATAAAAGATCTATCAAAGCACTTCTGGCGTGAAGTTTATTTTACTGATATTCCCAAATATCCGGAAGAAATAAGATTCGGAAATTCAAAAAATCATTCTACAATTAAACGTGCTGTTAATAAGGCTATCAAAAGTGGAGTGACAATAAAGTATTCTGATTCTGAAATAGACCTTTTGGCCTGGTATAAATTATATCTTGATACAATGAAATTTCATACTTCTCCTCCAAGATCTTTAGGCTTTTTTAAGAGTCTCTGGAATAACCTGAAGTCCAAAGGTTTAATGCAATTAGCACTTGCTGAATTGGAAGATGGGGGTGGAAAAAGGATCATTGCTGGAAGCATATTTCTAAATTTTAATAAAACTGTAGTTTATGCATTTAATGGAAGTAATAGAAAAGATTTTGAATTAAGGCCTAATGATCTTATTCATTGGACGATTATTCATGATGCGCAAAAAAACGGATTTGAAGTTTATGATTTGGGAGAAGTTGCCAATGGTCAGGATGGTTTAGCTGCTTATAAACAGAAATGGGCATCCAGAATACTTAAAATGTATCATTATTATTGTCCGGATTATGAAGAGAAAAACGAGAATGAGATAGATGCGGGTTTAAGAGATGGATTACTTAGAAAGCTTTGGAGCATTTTACCACCGAAAATTACTTCTTTAATTGGAACGCAAATTTATAAGTATTTATAATGATTAAAGAGATATTTTACCTTATTAAACCACTTATACCGAGATCAATTCAGATATTTATTCGAAGGAAACTTGTTAAAAAGCAATTAAATAAATATAAGGATGTCTGGCCAATCTTAGAGAAAGCTGGCGATAAACCCGATGGATGGTTAGGTTGGCCAAATGGCAAGAGGTTTGCCTTTATTTTAACACACGATGTAGAGTTAAAAGGAGGTCATGATAAATGTTTAAGATTAGCTCTACTGGAAAAAGAATTGGGGTTTGTATCGTCCTTTAATTTTGTTCCTGAGAGGTACAATGTTTCACCTGAACTTCGTAAAGAACTTGAAAAACTTGGGTTTGAAATAGGTGTACACGGGCTGAATCACGATGGTAAGCTATTTACAAGCAAAAAAATATTTGATGAAAGGGCAAAAAAAATAAATGACTATATAAGACAATGGGATGCAATAGGTTTTAGAGCTCCCGCCATGCATCATAACCTAGAATGGATTAATGATCTTAATATTAAATATGACCTCTCAACGTTCGATACCGATCCCTTTGAGCCGCAATCAGATGGTGTGGAAACTATTTTCCCTTTTATTGTACGTAATGGAAATAACCAAAATAGTTATGTTGAGTTACCTTACACATTAGTACAGGATTTTACTTTATTTATTCTTATGCGGGAAAGAGACATTAAATTATGGAAGAAAAAAATTGATTGGATAGCAAATAAAGGTGGAATGATATTGGTTAATGTTCATCCGGACTATATAAATTTCGATAATAAAAACACTGGCGAAGAATTTCCAGTGGAGTTATACAAAGATTTGCTTAAATATTTAAAAGAAAAGTATATTGGTAGTTATTGGCATTCCTTACCAAAGGAAATCGCACAGTATGTATACAATCATTATGACAAAGTATAATATAATCTGAAATGTTAATGGATATTTAATGAACAAAAAGGTGAATCCTAAAACAGTATGTATGATTGCAATGGCTTCTTATCCGGGTGATCCTAGAATTAGGAGAGAGGCTGAAGCTTTAGCTGAAGCCGGGTATGAAGTAGATGTTCTTTGTAGATATTCTGGTAACCAACCTTCGAAAGAAAAAATAGGAAATGTTACAGCTTATAGGATTATGAATGCACCCTCCCGTGAAAATAAATTTTATTATTTTTTCCAATCAATTGTTTTCTTATTAATTTCATTTTATCGCCTACTAATCTTATTTATCTACAATAGATATAAAGTAATTCAAATTCATAATTTACCAGATTATCTAATTTTTGCTGCAATTCCGTTTAAATTATTTGGCACGAAACTCATATTGGATATTCATGATCCTTCTGTGGACCTTTTTGAGGAAAAATGGCCCGGTAAAAAAAATGAAATATTAAAGTTTATATTAGCTAAAGCAGAAAAGTATTCCTGCAAATTTGCTGATAAATTAATTACGGTTACAAACACTTGCAAAGAGAAATTAGTAGAGAGGGGCAATCAGCCAGATAAAATTACTCTTATTTTAAATACTGCTAATGAAGACTTATTTAGGTTTAATTATGAAAGACAATTTAGAAAAATTACAAGCGGAGTTAAAATAATATATCATGGTACTATAGCCAAAAGATTTGGTATACATAATGTTATTAGTGCATTTCCAATTCTATTAAAAGATATTCCCGACAGTATATTCAATATTTATGGTCCGTATGAAGGAAGTTACCTGTTATATTTAAATAAACTTATTTCTGATTTGGGTTTAAGTGAGAATGTAAACTTAAATGGTATAATTACCCGTGAACAAATACCTGGGATAATAAATCAACACGATATCGGGATAGTTCCTTATTTGCAAACTAATTATATGAATCTTGCCTTGCCTACAAAGGCTTTTGAATATATTGCAAGTGGGTTACCCGTCATTTCAACAAAATTAAAAGACTTGTATGAAACATTTGATGATAACTGTATTACATATGTAGAAGATAGTGATTCCCAACAGATTGCCAGAGCTGTCACATTTATTTGTTCAAATCCCGACCTTTCTAAAAATCGAGTCCAAGCAGCCCATAACAAGTTATCAAATATATCAGGTAAAGTTATGATGGACCGTTATATTTACTTATATGATAGTTTAATTTCGGACTAATTAATAACTCACATTACACAAAAGCATTATATAATAATTATTTCTTGAATTTCGTACAAAGTAAGTTTATGTTTATCTTAATAAGTAAAATTAGAGTAATTTACAGTCATATGAAGATTTATTCTAAATCCCGTCGAATATAAGTTTTATTTTTGGCTAAGGTTCTACAAATTTAAATAAATCGTTGTTTAAATAATGGCGGTGTATTAAGTGAAAGTTACAATTATTTATTCTGGTGTTGAAAACTCATATTTGGTTGGACTGGTTAGTGGCTTAAGCAATCTTCCTCATCTGGAAATCGATGTTATCGATTCTGATAATAGTATTGGACAATTTGATAATTTGCCTAATGTCAATTTTCATAATTATAGGGAGAGTTTAGAACCAAGTGCCAGTTTGGTGGCTAAATTCAATAGGATATTAAAATATTATCTGAGACTAATAATATATGCCTATAAAACCGATTCGAAATTAGTTCATATACAATGGCTGAATAAATTCATTTATTTTGATCGGACTATCTTAAATCTTTATTATAAATTATTAGGTAAAAAATTGATCTTTACTGCTCATAATATTAATGCAAAAAAGAGAAATAATAAAGATAATATTCTCAATAGATTATCTCTTAAAGTACATTATAAATTAATGGATCATATTATTGTCCATAATAAAAAGATGAAGGAAGAGTTAATTAGTGAATTTAATATTAGGGAACAAAAGATATCTATTATTTCATTCGGATTAAATGTTAAAGCTCCTCAAATTGTTGTAAGTAAACAGCAGGCTGTGGATTACCTCAAATTACCTTCTAATAAAAAGTATATTCTTTTCTTTGGTGGTATTGTTAATTATAAGGGGCTTGATGTTTTGATTAAAGCATTTAAGTTGATGTTAGAATCAGATAATAGTTTCCATCTTCTAATTGCCGGAAATCCTCGTGAGCAAGCATATTATCAGCAGATTGAAAAATTACTGGATGAAATAAAGATCGATGAGAATTGTACCAGACACTTTAAATATATTCCGGATTCGGATATACCCTATTATTTTTATGCTGCAGATTGTTGTGTCTTACCTTATAAGAGTATATCACAAAGTGGTGTGCACGCATTAAGTTACTCATATGGATTACCGGTAATTGCATCAGATGTAGGAAGCTTTAAAGATGATGATGTACTTGAAAATGAAACGGGTTTTATTTTTAAACCCTTAGACCATTATGATTTGAAGATGACATTGATTAAGTATTTTAATAGTTCCTTATACCTTAAACTACCTCAGACGCGCGTCCATATAATCAATTGGGCAAGAAAAAAGTACTCCTGGGTTGAGATTGGAAAAAATACCTTAAATTTATATCATCACATAAATAATAACGAAAAGTCTATCAGCGTATAATATGATCAATGGATTTATGAAAATAAGTATGTTTAATGGTTCTAAACTTTATTAAATAATTTATTGAAAATTAACTATAAGGATATTCTTGATATTACTCTTATTCATCTTTCAGGGAACAAAAGTACCAGTGGGTGAAAAATCGCCAATATAGAAAATATTGTTAATTAAATCTAAAGTTTATTTCTTGTTTTGATTATATTGCAATCTCTGAGGGTTTCCGTAGCAATTTTGTCAGATGAGGAAAGGAGCGAAACAGTAGAAGTTAATCTCTGATCGATAATAGACTTGATACAAAGGAGAATTCATAAATTGGAGTATGATTCTAAATTTCATTGATAATTGAAAGTGTTTAGGTCTAATAGAAATATGAAATATCTTGATTACGTACACAGGCGCATGATGGTCCTATATTTGTAGAAATTAATTTGGACGAACCAGCATTTTATTATTTCCATTTGTACTTATAACTTATTTTACAAAATCTATTTATTTGGGATTGTTAGTTGTTTTTGGGGAATGTTTTTTCCTCTTATTCTGGTTTGCTTTCAGACCCAAATTAAAACAAACTGCTAAGCTTTGTTAGAGAATGAAAACATCTTATTTAAGGCCATTAATATTTAAGACAGTATTTTGATAAAAGCAGAATGAAGAACATTTTACATATTTCTTATGATTTAAGAGACAGGCATAATCGGGAGATTACTACTGCTGTTAAAAATTTAATCAATGTTGGAAGGGAAAATTATAAATCATTTATTATTGATTTGGTTAGGGTTCCATACCCTCAGCTTGAAATGACAAAGATAAAAAATTCGAATCATCTAATGATTAATGTGCTTGGATTTCCATATGGAGTATTTATGAATTGGAGCCAAAATCGGGCATATAATTTTGTTAAGAAAGCGGACTCTAATGACTTCGTTAAATTGAATGAATTTGATATGATTCATGCTCATAAGCTAACTTTTGAGGGAATAGTTGGATATAAATTAGCAAAACAACTTACAATTCCCTTAGTTGTAACTTTGAGACAGACTGATACGTATGTATTTAATAGAATGCCGGGTGCTGCTGAAAAATTTAAACCTGTAATTAAAAGTTGTGACAAATTATTTTATCTTATTCCACAGATTATTATAAGGATGAAAAAGATATTTGGGGAAAGTTTTTTTGATGAATATATTGGCCCCAAAACAGTTTTTCTACCTAATATTGTGGAAAGAAAAATTTCTAACGAAAAAGTAATAATGGATAAAGGAATGTTGCTTACTGTTCTGAGGATGACTAAAAGATCTGTCGAAAGGAAAAATATAAAAAGATTATTACAAGCAATAAAATTACTTGGAAGAGATGATATTAAATTAAGAATAATTGGCGAGGGGGATTATAAACACAAGATCGAATCCTGGATAAACGAATTTGCTCTTAATGAGAAAATTATTTTAGAGGGTGCTATTCAGAATGAAAATATTGATAAATATTTTAGATCAGCTGAAGCATTTGTGCTACCGAGCATTAGTGAAACATTTGGGATGGTGTATGCTGAATCGTTGTTAAACGGAACACCAATAATGTATTCGAAGGAATACCTTGGTTTCGATGGATTTTTTGATGGAGTTGGCGTTGGTGTTGATCCTAAATCAATCGAAGCTATTAAAAATGGAATTGAAGATTTATTGAATAATGGGTCGCAATATAGAAAAAATATTGAGTCTTTACAGCAATCAGGTGGGTTTAAGGTTTTTAGTAAAGATTATGTCAGGAAAACATACATTGATACATTGGAGGGCCTGTGTTAAATAGCGCTTCAGTTTTTACTAATAAATTTCTGTCACTCTTTCATTCGTAAATTTATATTTTTTATTTGATTTTTCACAAAAGGCAAAACCCTTTTTATCAAAATTTAATCTCTTTCCTGCCTCACTTACCCAGCCAATAATTTTAGCTGGTGCTCCTACTGCAAGTGCAAAGTCCGGAATATCCTTTGTAACAACGGCACCCGCTCCTATCAATGCATTCCTCCCTATTGTGATGCCGCATACAACTGTACAGTTTGCTCCAAGAGAAGCGCCTTCCCGCACTAAAGTTTTAATATAAAACTTAGACCCAACCTGTGGATATTTGCATCTTGGATCGAGAATATTTGTAAATACCATTGAAGGCCCACAAAACACATAATCCTCAAGCGTAACGCCTTCATAAACCGATACGTTATTCTGAATCTTACAGTTGTTGCCTATGTTTACATTATTGCCAACGTTCACATTCTGACCGAACACACAGTTCTTTCCAATTTTGACCCCACTTTGAATGTGACTAAAATGCCAGATTTTTGTTCCTGCTCCAATATCAGCAGGTTGGTCAACAATTGCCGATTCATGTACAAAATATTCCATAATTATTTCTGTTTTTTATAATAATTTTTAGCCATAGGATGAATAACTGTGTCGCTATTCTCCACTATTTTAGAATTTCTTAATTCGTGAACTAACTCGATTGATGGGCGTGCATCCTCAATACCAAAACCATTTCCTGTCAATGTTTCTTCATATACCTTAGTATGCAAATCTGTGAACCCCGAGCTAAATTGAATTTCATTTCCGTCAAATTCTATAGAGCGAAAAGTCGGAATATTCTCCTTTACAAGATTAGCAGGGAGATCAGATTTATCTGCTGAAAGGAACCAGGAAACCTCTGCATTTTTAAGTTCGATAAATCCAGCCATTTTTTTTGTCTCCGATAGATGTAATTCACTTTTTTGTACGGGACCAAATAACCAAATAAGTAAATCAAAAAAGTGAATACCAATGTTTGTTCCAATTCCTCCAGATTTTTCTTTCACCCCTTTCCACGAAAAGCCATACCATAGTCCGCGGGAAGTAATATAAGTTAAATTTACCCGGTATTTTTTTGAAACTTTTGTTGATTCCAATTTCTTTTTTAATTTGATGAGACTCTCGTGGACTCTAAGCTGTAAAATAGTGTAAACCCTGCTACCAGTTTCATCTTCAAGTTCCTGAAGAGCATCCAAATTCCATGGATTTAATACCAATGGCTTTTCGCAAATTGCATCTGCTCCAATTCTTAAGGCTAATCTAATATGAGCATCATGAAGATTATTTGGAGAACAAACGGTTAAATAATGTACTCGGTGTTTTTCACCCTTTCTCTTCAATTTTTCTAAATGCCTGTCAAATCTTTCAAATTCAGTGAAAAAACTAGTGTTTGGAAAAAATTGATCCAAGATACCAACTGAATCATGTGGATCGACAGCTGAAATTAAATTGTTTCCGGTATCTTTTATTGCTTTTAAATGTCTTGGTGCAACATATCCCCCTATGCCGGTTATAGCGAAATTCTTCATTTAGTAAAAACCTTTTTAAAATATATCATACTTTGTAAATAACGAGAAGATTTAATGCCATTTCTTTCGAAAGCATTATGCTTATTACTATCTGATACATAAATTTGTGTAATTTAAACATACCAAAATATAAGAATAAAACAATTAAATACCATTAGTGTCCAATCAAAATTATATAAGTGTATAATAAAAAAAATGTAATTTGGTTTAGACTGGTTTTTCAATTATTGTAAGAGGAATCAACTTTCACAACCAAGATGTGTTCCACTTTAATTATTCATATCACTATGAAATTATAAGTTATAAGTATTGAAAATATTTTTTAATAAATATACATTATAAATCATTTCTTAGGAATTTATTTGTCAAATATCGATATTGAATAATAAAAGAAATTCTTAATTAATTTAGGCTGAAATAAAATTTAATATTCTTCAATGAAGATGGTTTATTATTGTTAATGGAATATGAAGTTGAAAGAAATATATACTTTAAGATAGCAATATTTGCTTTTATGGCATATTTGTTTTTTATGTTTTTTGGTACGAAAATGCCGTTTCAACAAAAGATTACTGAAGCAAGATTGGGCGGATCATCCAACATTGTTAATCAAGTGGTCTATCCGTTAATATTTTTGCTCTCTATGGTTTCTCTTTTTGTTAGACGTTTAGATGCAATTGCCATAATAAGAAAAGAAAAATTATTGACTATTTTTTTAATCTGGTGTTTAATAAGCATAGTCTGGTCATATAGCCCTCTTGATACAGCAAAACGGTTTTTCAGAACATTTACATTATTTGCAGTAACACTTTCTTTACTAGTGCACACAACATCAACTAAAGAAATTATGAACATTACTAAGCCGGTTTTGTACTTGTATATATTTCTCTCTGTTATTGCCTGTATTGTAATACCTGGGGCTATTGATGCAAAATTCCATACATGGAGAGGATTTGAGGATACAAAAAATGGTCTGGGTAGCATCGCCGTAATATGTATCATACTAAGTTATTATCTTTTTAGGATGGAGACTGGAGGGAAAAAAATTATTGCCGTGGTAGCGGTGGTTTTTTCCTTGTCTCTATTAATCGGTGCAAGAAGTGCTACTTCAATTTCAAATTTTGTAATAGTCGTACTTTTTGGTTCATTATTGATGCTAGATGAATTATTTAAGCCGCTCGGGCTTGGCCGTACCGCCTCAGTAATTCTTTATTTATTTGTTTTTACAATGGTTATATCTTTTATTTTAGTTTATCCTGAAATAATTGCTATAGGAACAGAATCAATAGGAAAAGACCCAACTTTTACAGGTAGAACAGATCTTTGGACCGCTATGCTCATAAGTATTTCACATCACCCTTTGCTTGGAACTGGTTACCAGGCATTTTGGAGTGTTAGTCCTCCGTCTCAATATCTTGAGCATATTTATCAGCTATTTATCTGGATTCCTAATGAGTCCCATAATGGTTATATAGATATAGCTAACGAAGTTGGTTTGATAGGACTTGGAATATTTTTAATGATGATCATTAAATATTTTATCAACATGCGCAAATTCAAGCTTATTAATCCATGGAAGTGGATTATTATTGCTGCCTTAATTGGTAATATGCAAGAATCATATTTTATTTCTTTTGTGGGGATACGTGGTTCTATGGTGCTTGTTTCATACCTAATTTTATTTGGTCAACTATGGAGAGAAGATATTGAGGCGAATTATGAAATTGAATAAAAATAGGTAATATCAAAAAAAAAATCCCTTTATAGCTACAGGAGCTATAAAGGGATTAAAGAAATGATGAAGTTAGATCCCTTATTTGAGCAAGTTCATTTTCTTAGTTTCTGAAAAACTACCTGCGGTCAGTCTGTACAAGTACACTCCGCTTGCAACATTTTCTCCCCTGCTGTCTTTACCATTCCAGTAAACTATATGGAAACCGGCGGTTGTCTGTTTGTTAAATAGGGTTAATACCTCTCTACCGAGCATATCATAAATTTTAATTGAAACATCCGATGTGTTTGGCGTATAAAATTTAATAGTTGTAGATGGATTAAATGGATTTGGGTTATTCTGCAAAAGTTGAGGTTTAGAGGAAGCTGTCAGGTTTACTTTTACTGCATCATAATATTTAAATGCACCATTGATGTCAATTTGTTTTAATCGGTAACTGAAAGATGTACCCCCCGAAGGGTTATCAGTAAAAGAATATTCTTTTGGAGAATTACTGTTACCGTTGCCGGCTACAAAACCAATTTTTTGCCAGCCTTCATTGCCCGAAGATCTTTCAACATCAAAGCCGTAATTATTAACTTCTGTTGCGGTATTCCAGGTCAAATTAACAGTTGTACCATTTACAACCGATGCAGTGAAAGAAGTTAGCTCAACAGGTAAACCTTCATTCCCTGTACTGTTCATTGCTTTAGGTGAAGAGTTTAGATCGGTCTCAACCTTCCAATTAGTAATATCTGTAGCAGCACCGGTAGTTCCTGCATCAAAGTAAATTCCATGTCCTGCGGCAAATGTTGTAGTAGAAGGAAGTAGAACTTGTCCGTAGCCAGTATTAAATTCGCCAGTCGGGAAATTTCCAGAACCGTAATCCACACAAAATATTCCTGTTAGAATCGCTGTATTAGGAGGAAGATCAGATGAGTAAATACAAATGCCATTGTGAGTACTGGTAATACCATCCCAAGCGGTAAATCCCGGCCAGGTTGAACCAGCTTCAATATAATTTGGATCATTGCTTGGGATGAGCAGTGTTGCATCAGATAATATGTTAAGATCGTCGGTAGCAGGGAAAATATTATTATCCCTAGCAGCACTATTATAAATTACAATGATTGTGCCTTTTGCTAAATTTGTCAAATCACTATTATTAACTTTTAACCGTATGCCTTTTGTAAGATCAGCAGTTGCACTGCCTGAAACAGGATATAATCCTCCATTTTTGTTATAGGTGGTAAGATATAATCCCCTCAGATCCGTATTATTAGCAGTAACCACTAATTCAATCCAGTCCTGCGCAGTTCCTGCAGTGCCGTTTGAAAACTCATTGATTATTACTGTATTTTGTTGGGCATTAGCTTGAATAGAAAAAAATGCCAAAACAAATAACATACTTAGCAGAAGTAATGTTTTTTTCATATACTCACCCTTTATAATTATTATTTTTTAAACCTGATTATCTTACATACTTTTGCTTGTTTTTCTGTAATCTGAGTAAAGGAATCAATAAAAATTTACTAATAATTTTTCAAAGATAAAACTATTTCGGTCTAGAATGTTAACTAATTATATATGATAATTGCCCAAATATTGCACCATATGCAAAATACTTATTTAATTAAAATAGAGTCAGATAAAGGCATCTGGAATAACCGATATTGATTAATATTTCTTGAAATATTTCCTAAAAACCTATTAATCTGAACATATTGAATAAATTAATAACCTATTTCCATAAACGTAGTCTTCGAACTGCAAAGACGAATTTTTCTTACTGTGTCTCATATAGATATTATGTTTCTATTATATTCAGTAACTTTTGCGTAAAAATAGGAAATTTTAATATTCTCTGATTGGTATAATCCTTGAACGATTTTCTACGTGTTTTTAAACTTGGTTTTTAATTCGTTTGTTTAATTGAATAAATAAGAAACGAAGCAATGATAAAGAGAATAAGTTGAGTTCATTAAGAATATTGCTCGGTGATAATAATTTGATACGCAATTTTTATTTATTAAACTACTGATAATTTATGTTGATATTTTATTGACATAATAGTTGCCTGTTTGATTCAGCCTAAGTCTTATCAAATTTGAGAGCATTCTTTTGCTTATTCTTAAATCTAAAACAATTTGGAAGATTTTATCACTTCTGCTTTTCCTAAAAAATTAAAATAAATTAAATGGATAATATTTTATTAGTTTCTGTTTGCGTAGCTACTTATAAGAGGCCGGAGTTGCTTAAAAAACTTATGGAGAGTCTTTCTGTACAAAAGATAAGCAATAATATAAAAATTGAAATAATTGTTGTGGATAATGACTCATCTGGTAGTGCAAGAAACATAATTGAAGATTTTACAAATACGAAAGTTTTTAACGTGAAATATTTCATTCAACCCATCAAGAACATTAGTCTAACCAGGAATAAGTGTGTAGAAAATTCAATTGGAAAGTATATATTATTTATAGATGATGATGAAATTGCCGTGCCAATATGGATTCAGTCACTGGTTAATACGATTCAGAAATATAAAGCTGATGCCGCATTTGGCCGTGTGCTTTCTCACTTTGACGATGATATCCCTATGTGGATTAAAAGAAATCCAATTTATAACCGAGAAACTCCACCTACCAGGACAGAAGCAATTTATACTAGAGCAGGAAATTGCATCATAAAGGTTTCGTTATTGAAAAGTATGGCAGCACCTTTTGATCCGGAATATGGTCTGACAGGAGGGGTAGATACACATTTATTTGGAAAATTGAAAAGGCAGGGGCTAAATATGTAAATTGTTTTGAGGGATGGATATCATAATATGTGCCACCGGAAAGAGCAACTGTAAAATACATAATTTAGAGAGCATTTAGAACTGGAAATAATTACACTCGAAGATACGTGAAAGTGAGAGGGCGCATAAAAATTTTTCGTTTTATTAGGAGCGTTTATATTGCCCTAATTTTTGGTCTAGCAAGCATCGTTTTACAGTTATTACTTTTCCCAATAAATATTGGAGAATTTATTGGACTTCTAAAATTGCGTCTAATGGGGACACTTGGCCGGTGCGTTTGGATTTTATGGCGCAGCCTACAAATAGGATATTCAATTTTTAATTATGTCAGTTAAATGGTTTGCCTAATAACTTGATAGAACTAAAGAAGAAAAATTATTGGCAGGAAAAACCTGAGTTCGTGAACAACAATGTAAATTAAAATTTTATAAATATTAGAAACGTTGTATCTGATTATGACTTTAAAGATTTATATTATCTAAATTATGTGACCTTAAAATATTTGTAGAAATTTTAAGGTCACTACCAATCGGAGTAAAATATAATCCCTATTTAAGGACTATTTTAACAGAATCATTTTTTTAGTCTGAATTGAATTAGCAGTTATCAATCTGTAAAAATAAACTCCGCTTGATAATCTACTTGCATCAAAGCTTATACTATAGTCTCCTTTTTGTTGAAAATCATTAACAAGTGTTTTAACCTCTTTCCCAGTTGCATCATAAACCTGGATTTTAATATTACTGCTCTGAGGTATTGTGTAATTAATCGTTGTACTTGGATTAAATGGATTAGGATAATTTTGAGATAATATATATGAATTTGGTGTGGCATTGTCAGATTCAATTCCAGTAGTAGTACCACTAACCTGGTAGGCGCCTATATCCCAATTACCTGTGGTGGGTCTAATCTCCCCTGTTATATCTGTGTTAAAAGAAGCCCCTAAATTAGCACCAGCTCTTATTGCTGGGCTACCAGTTCTTATTGAAAAATCTTTTCCGTTTATATCCGCGATCATAGGATTTGCAAACTTCCCGTGTGCATCAAACCCTAACGCCTGCCATTGGCTCCAGGATTTTGTTGAACTATTGTATGATACTACGCTATTAGAGCTTCCTGTAAAATAAAGATTGTTATCTATGTTCTTAGGATTTCCTGACCAGCCGGTAATTGTGAAAGAAGGTGCAGCAACTACGTTATAAAATATATTATTGTTTACAATTGGATCATCTGTTTCTGTAATTTGTGCAGTATGATATGCTCTTATTGAATAGACGGTATTGCCTATCATTTCTACAGTTCCATCTCCACCTAAAGAAGGTAATCTTCTAAATGTTAAACCATTACTTTGTGCATTTGTTAAATTGACTACGTTATTTATGTAATAAGATGTTCCGTGCATTGTAGTTGCATAGATTCCCTGTGCATTTCCGCTTTTGCTATTATTTTGTTCTACATAATTATTTTTTACTGTAATATCTGTATCATCATACATCTGTATGCAATCATCGTGCCCTGATGTTTCGGTATTGTTTACAATTATGGTGTTCCCTTCGTAAGTGTTGGAACTATTTCTCTGGGAATAAATTCCATCTGTTTGTGCTGAAACATAAGAAGGGCAGGTCATATAACTATTTTTAACAGTGATGTTACTGCTATTTTCAATAAGCATTCCCCTACCATAATCAAAATAAAGATTAACATTATCGACCACAGTTCCGGTTGATGAAGAAATGTCAATACTATTCGTCCAACCCCTTACATAAAATCCACTTATAGAAATATAATTACGAGATGAAATACTTATGCCATTACTACTACCCGAACCTTGAATAGTTACTTTCCCATTATGCCCTGAGTCCACACCTTTTGTAATAGCAATTAGATTACCGGATGAGCCACTTGCACCAACTGATAATTGTTCATTATAAGTTGTTGAGGTAGAACCACCGGAGATGTAAATAGTATCTCCTGCACTAACAGAACTCCAATTTATTGCTGAGAAACTTTCCCAGGCATCGCTCCAATTGTTTCCGTTATTACTGCCTGTTGCATTTTTATCAACGTACCAGTTAGTTTGTGCGGAGATTTGAGGGATCGAAAAAATGAAAAGACCGAATAGAAAAAAAAGGTAAAATTTTTGTTTATGCATAATAAGTCTGGTCCTTATAATAAAATCTAATAAATATAATGCTTTGGTACTAGTTCAAGAGAACTAATAATTTTAATTCTACGACCTGAGAGCTGAGCAACGTGCTTTTCACTTATAGATCAAGGGATTTATAGATTTCAATTTTTATGCCATTATTATTAATAAATTTTATGATTTAATCGTCTAAGAATTATGTACTTAATTAAACGGCTGGAATTATTCAGGTAGAAATTACATGTCAATTCTACCTAAAGTGAAGCTATAAGTGAAGCTATAAGTGAAGCTATATAGTGGGCGTTAATAATTATCGGTCTAAAATTTACTTGCTGAAAAATGGTTTAATAAAATATCTACAAACGAAACAGCTGAAAAAAATAAAAATTTGTTTGAAAGATAATTGATGATTATGTGAAAATTATTCTAGTTTGTGTGAAAATTGTTCGCAGTAATTTTGATTCATATGCCTGATTTTTATTTGAGTAGTCCAAATACTAAGTTTCTGTTCTTTTTATCCAAACATCTATTTTCAAAAAATTAGATTCTTATTTCATATTATTGTCTGTCCATTCATAACTACCAATATCGTAAGCAGTTCCAACTGGTCTTGTAACTCCAAGTATATCTATATTGTAGGGACTTCCCAAAGTAGCACCTGCATCAATAGCAGGGCTTTCCGCTTGCAGTGAAAAATCACCTTCCTCTATATTTTTGAATTTAGGGTCTGCATTCTTTCCCTGTGCATCAAATCCTAATGCTCTCCACTGACTCCAGTTCTTTGAGCTTTCGTTAAAATTCCAAACATAATTTGAGTTTGGTGCATATACTAAATTATTATTTATATTATCTGGGTTTCCATTCCAGTTCAATAACTTTGCTGTATAGAATGTTCCCTCTGAGTATATTATATTATTTTTTATTATTGGATTACTTGTCTCGGTTACATACATCAACGAATATGATCTTATACCATACAGTGTATTACCTATTATCTCTACTGCTCCAGTCCCCGTCAGCGTTCTAAAACTCATTCCATTACTTTTTGCATTTCCCATATTTACTATGTTATTATAAAACCTAAATACTCCTCCGGTTGGCATTGTTGTATATATTCCTTGAGCATTTGAGGTTTTGCTGTTATTCTGTTCGCAATAGTTTGAGCGTATTGTCAGATTGTTATCTTTGAAGGATTGTATACAATCATCGTGACCCGATGGCTCACTGTTATTTATAACTATATGATTATGATCATATACATTATTTACTGTGTATTGTGAATAAATCCCATCAGTCTGGCAGTCCACGTAACTTCCTGTCTCTATTATGCATCTTCTTATTTCTGATTCCTTGCTGTACTCTATATATACTCCCGCTCTCCCGTTTACATCCATTTCACAGGCTTCTATCATAATATTATCTGCATGGCTCAATTCTATTAATCCTAAATTACTATTTCTTAATGCTATCCCCTTTATTGTTATATTTGAATTCTTACTAATAATTATTCCATTTTCTCTTTTTCCTTCTCCATCTATTATTACCTTGCCGTTATGTCCAATCTCTGTATCTTTCGTTATAACGATTCTGTTATCCAATACACCACTTTTCCTTACATTTAAAGTTTCATTATATATTGTAGAATCTTCCCCACCCGATATAAATATGGTGTCTCCAGGACAAATGTTTCTCCAGTTTATATTTCTAAAGCTAACCCAGGCATTGGCCCAACTGTTCCCGTTGTTAGAACCTATGGCATTTTTATCCACATAATATGATTTAGATTGGGAATAAGAAGGAATCTCCAAGGTAATTATCATAATTACTGTTAATATGTAATACTTCAGTTTTATGATCGTTAAATTTTTTAATGAAATTTAAAAGAGTACATTGTTATTTAAATTCTGTTTAAAATAGATAACTTAAGCTAAAAGATATCTTAAACAGAAAGGTTCTTGCTCCTACATTAACAATTATTTTTTTGTATTTGCTCAAAATCAAAATCAAAAAACACATCCTAATTATTTTATCTTTAAGATTTACTTCTCAAATTGATTTTCTTTACATATAAAAATATATGTTTTGTAACAGATCTTAATTCTTCACTTATTATCCATCCTAATATCAAAGCTGTAATAAACAATAAGCCATTTATTATCAATGAAAATTTTCCGTTGTATAATAATGAAATCGGTATGATCGATAATAAAATAATTGGTTTTAAAAATGATTTTAGCCTTGGATTGATACCATATTTTAATAAATAATTGTAATATAAAAATGCTAAAACTGTATTCATTATTAGCAGCGCATATACTGCTCCCATATACCCATAGATTGGTACAAGCAGAAAACTCAATCCAATACTAATAACGCTTCCTACTGCATTTATCCACGTTGGTACAGAAGGATAACCAGCAGGTATGAAAGAATAGCCCATCAAACTTCCCAGTCCACTTATAGAAAAATTTAATGTAAGTAATGCAAATGCTAAAGAAACTTCTGCGTATCTTGGGGAAAATAAAAACAGAGTCAGTTCATTTCTAAACAGAAATGAAAAGAGAAATAATAAAGCGGTTGAGACTGAAAAAGCACCAATGGATTTGTCTATAATGGTTACTGCTGTTCTTTTATCTCCAGCCGAAAAAAGTTTTGCTAGGTTAGGAAAATAAACAACAATGAAAGATTTGAAAATTTTATTTAACGCCATAGGTACTTTCCTAGCAATGTCATAATTTGCAACGCTGGCGGGAGTTAAATATGCTCCTATAATGAATATATTCAATTGGCCATTGATAAATGTAATTAAATTATTTAAGTAAAGAGGGATGCTAAAATTGATTACTTTCTTAAAAGTTTTCAGCCTCGGTTTTACGATAAGATGTTTTTTAAATGGGATAACAAATAACTGATGAATTAATGGCTGCAGGGTGGCAAGAATTTCTATTATTAAAAGATTTCTAATGTCCAGTTTGCTTATTAATAAAAAAAGGAAAATTACTATTACTCTGAATGCTGAAGAAGCGACATTTACAATTGAATATTGTTTGAAATAACTTAGCGCCTGCAGTAATTGATAGAAAAGATCTCTATAATTAGCTAAAATAAAAATTGCCAGTATGTACCAGACATATTGATAGATAGTGTCATCAAAAAAATGCACGATATATCTGCCCGTTAGTACAAAAACTATACTAAATAGCAAACAGCCAAATGTCCTTATAAGTAACACCGGCAATAAAATATTTTGCTTTTCTTTCTTGTTTTTGCTTGCTATGAAATTTACCATAGTAAGCCCAACTCCTAGCCCCGCTATCAGATTTAACATATTTACAATAACAACAACTAAGACATATATTCCTAAGTCATTTTTTGTAACGTAACGGGCCAATATCATTACTGTGAGGAACTGGAATACCATTCCGGAAATTGTTCCAATTGAAGTAGCTGCTGAACCTTTTAAAATATTAGTTTTTAGTTTTTTATCCATATTTTACTAAAACCAGTTCATTTCTTGTAGTTTTCTGTTGATTCCCAAACGGGTGTTTCGCTTATTCAGCTCATTTAATATATTTTATTTTCTGTTAGTCTTTACTTTTTATATTAAATTGATTTTGAAAAAAATCATCACTTTTCGTTGCCTTGTTAGACTGAATTTAAATCCCGGCCAAAAATTAATACATAAGCATTAGCGGTGAGTATTTGAGAAGTACCCACATCAAAACTTAGGAATTCTGTTTGCATCTTTTAAGCCTTAACTGATATGAAACAAAAACATCTAAATTGTATATATCAATTAGACTTATTTGCACTATGATTTAGAATGATGGTGTTAAATATGAGCAAAGATTTTCAGGTTGTAAAGAAGTTTTATAAATTTTTGGCCCTCTCATTTTTCATCCTTTTGTACGATGGAAGAAACTAAATTCCTGTAATAACTTAATAATAGTTAATTCTAATATATAACGGCATAATTTTGTTAAAAAAATCAAATTAGTTTTTATCAAAAAAGGGGTGATATGAGAAATAGATTAAAACTGATCAAATTGGTTATATTTTATCTTCTTATCTCTTCAATTAAAATTACTTTAGGACAAAATTTAACCTTTGGAATAATAGGTGATTTTGGTATGGGCAACCATTTTGAAACTAACATTGCAAAAACAGTGAAATCCTGGAGTCCCGATTTTATTATAATCGTTAGTGACAATAACTATCCGGATGGTGAAGAATCTACAATATGAAATATCTAAAGGTGATAAGGTAACTTTAAAAATCTATGATATCTTAGGCAAAGAAGTAACAACCTTGGTTAATAAGTTTCAACCTGCAGGTAGTTTTAAAGTACAATTTGATGCGCCAGGTTTAAAAAACTGATCTATCTTTACAGACTGACAGCTGGTATTTACTCTAAGGTAAATAAATTGATTTTAATTAAATAATATGATGCCATACTTTTTTAAACCAAGAATAGTAGGCTTACTGTGTTTTTATTTATTATAACCAAAACATTTATTTTCTGATTAACTTAGAATTTTACCTTAATGTTATTTTAATTAATAGCAATTAACTGTGCGTACGAAAGTAATCGAATACTTATGTATTTGGTAAAACTTCATATTTTATCAATTAATTTTCTATCTTTGTGTTAATGTATCGGCACAGATATTGTACTCTTATGTCATATTAAAGTGCACTTTTTATTATTGAGGCCTTTTAATGACTGAAATAGATAGTATTAAAGATAGTTCAAGGTCAAATTCTTCTGTCGATGAATATGCAGCGTTTCAATTTGAGACACAAACTTATCCCAAATCTCAAAATTTTCCATTTACTATTAAGGAATTTAATTCATCAGAAATATTGAAGAAATGGGAAAATTATGTTTTTCAGCATCCAGATTCTAATATCTTTAGCCATCCTATATGGGTGAAAGCTCTCGAAAGTGAATATACCAGAAAGGCAGTTATATTTGCTTGTCAAGATTCACAAGGCAATTTAAAAGGAATTTTACCATTAATGCCAACTCTTGGTTTACCTCTTAAAAAGAAAGAACTCATTACCGGTCGAAGATTCTCGTCTTTGCCACGGACTCCACTCGGTGGATTCCTATTTGATAACAAAAAAATTCAACATCTTTTGATTAATGCTGCCATAAAAAAGACCTCAGGATTTAATGATTTATTTTTACAGCTAAAATCGTATTCTTCAGAGCTGGATTGTGATTTACCAGAGCTAAATAAGATAAACTGGCGTGAGTCTTTTTATTTAAACTTACCTGATAATCCAAATAAAATTAGATTTGGGAATAAGAAACATCACCATAAAACAAGGTGGGGGATTAATAAAGCTATTAGTCTGGGTGTTACTGTCAGAGAAGCTGAAACTGAAGAGGATTTAAAGGAATGGTATAGGCTGTATCTTGAAACACTAAGATGGCATATGGTCGTTGCCCGCCCTTACAGGTTCTTTAAATTTTTATTTGAAAATTTAGTCCCAAAGGGATTGATGAAAATTTTGTTAGCTGAAAGAAATGTGTTCAAAGAAAGGGAAATAATTGCTGGGTCTGTTTTTTTTAGTTTAAGCGATACAGTATTTTATTCTTTTAATGGAAGAAACAAAGCCGGGCTTACTTATCATGCAAACGATTTAATACAATGGGAAGCAATTCGTAATGCTTGTGAAGGTGGATTCAAATACTATGATATGGGAGAAGTAAGTGAATGTAATGCAAGTTTAGCCCAATTTAAGTCAAAGTGGGGATGTGATTCGAAACAGATATATCATTATTACTATTCAAATAATGATTACTATAACCTAGGTAAATCAGATATCTATGAAGAGAACAAGGTTTTAAAGTCTGTTTGGAGAAAATTGCCCTTAAAAGTAACTCAAGAATGGGGAGTTTTGACCAATAGGTTTCTCTGAGTTATTGTTTATCCCCAAAGCGGAGAGCGCAATATAAACAGCCGACCCGTCTGCAAATAAAATATTTTAAAACCGTTAATTGGCTTTTAAAAAAGCCTATTTTATCAATTAGTCAGTTTTTTACATTAATGCTAAATTGCCACGTGAGATAAGCTAAGAATATTTGTATTTTTGTTCATTTTTTTCAGCATATCAGCACTCGCAGGCCCCATAAGTTTCATTGTGCAACAGGCAGCTATTCCACCTTCAAAAATAATATTCTCAATTTCTTCAATGTTAATATTGCTTTCTCGAATAACATCGAGTATCCCGGCAAGTACTCCCGGTTTATCAAAATGTTTGACAACCAGCTGATATTTTGCATCAGTTGCTTTTGCTCTGTTAACCCAGTGAGCAATTATGCCGCTGCTCATATATTCTTTTATAACTCTTACAGTTTCAGCAGCAACCGCGTTTTGTGCCTGTTCAGTTGAAGCGCCGATGTGGTGAGTTACATATATATTGGGATTATCCTGCAGGTTGGATTTTACCTCACCTGTTTTTACTTCAGGTTCGCCTTTAAAAACATCTAATGCTACACGAATATTTTTCTCTTTTATTGCCTCAAATAATGCATCTTCATCAATTACATCAGGTCTGGAAGTATTAATAAGCAGTGCATTATTCTTAACGTATCCGAACATCTCTTTATTAAAAAGGCCTTTGGTTTCCGAGGTTGCAGGTAGATGAATCGTTAGGATATCACACATCGGCACTAACTGATCCATTTCTGAAAAATCTTTAACCATTTCTCCTTCTATTCTTGAAATATCTTTTGCATAGACTTTCATATCAAACGCAATAGCTCTTTTAGCAACTTCTCTTCCAATTGCACCATAACCAATAATTCCCAGAGTTTTTCCTTTTAATCCCTGAGCCTTTGAATATTCGCCTTTATTCCATTTACCGTTTTTGAAATCCATTACATTATCAGGAATTCTTCTGTCGAGAGAAATCATTAATCCCATTGCAAGTTCGGCTACTGCAACGGAATTCATTCCCGGACAGTTTGCTACATAAATTCCTTTTTGATTTGCAGCCGAAATATTAATATTGTTAACACCCGCGCCGGCACGAATTATTAAATTAAGATTATTCCCGCTTTCAATCGTTTTCGCATTAACTTTTGTGGACCTGACAACAAGAATATCAGTATCCTTAATTTCCCCCGGCAAATCATTTTCTCCTAATTTGGGAGAATAAGTTACATCAAGATTTAATTCCTTCATTTCTTTGATGTATTGTTCCGGAAATTTATCTGCTACTAAAACTTTAACATTCATTTTTTACCCTCTCTTATTTTTCTATTATATCCAAAAAATCCATTTTTTCTCTCTCTAAATTACAAACAATTATCACAAAAATTTACAACCAGAAACTAATAAATTAAGGCAAATGAAAAAATATCCGATTTCCTGTAATAAAAAGAAGCCCCGATTTTGAAGTCGGGGCAACTTATGTACTTTTTTTTTGGTAAACCGGCTATTTCAGCATAGGGATTTTGACATTGCTAGCTTTTGCATTTTCAATTGCTCTTTCATATCCTGCATCGCTGTGGCGCATAATTCCCATTCCAGGATCATAGGTAAGGACTCTTTCCAATCTTTCTTCTGCTTCTTTTGTTCCATCAGCAACTATAACCATACCTGCATGAATTGAATTACCAATTCCAACACCGCCGCCATGATGAACTGAGACCCAGCTGGCTCCGCCAATTGAATTCATAAGAGCATTCAGAATTGGCCAGTCTGCTATTGCATCACTGCCGTCTTTCATTCCTTCTGTTTCGCGGTTAGGGGAAGCAACAGAGCCGCAATCAAGGTGATCTCTTCCGATTACAATAGGTGCGCTAATTTTTCCTGAAGCAACGAGGTCATTAAAAATTTTACCCATCTTTGCACGCTCTCCGTATCCCAGCCAGCAAATACGGGATGGCAAACCCTGGAAATGAACTTTCTTCTGTGCCATATCAATCCATTTACAAAGTGCCTTATTTTCCGGGAATGTATCTTTGATTGCCTGATCCGTCGTGTAGATATCTTCAGGTTTACCTGAAAGTGCCGCCCACCTGAATGGACCATTACCATCGCAAAACAGCGGACGGATAAATTCCGGAACAAATCCTGGAATATCAAAAGCATTACTAAGCCCGTTGTCTTTCGCTTCACCACGAATGTTGTTTCCGTAGTCAAAAGCCTTTGCTCCTTTTTTCTGGAAATCCAGCATGGCTTTAACGTGTTCTACAATTGTTTTTTTAGAGAGGAAAATATATTTATCAGGATCGGATTTTCTTAATTTTAAAGCTTCATCAAAACTCATTCCCATAGGTACATATCCATTTAAAGTATCGTGGGCTGATGTTTGATCTGTTATAATGTCAGGAATAACATTTCTTTTTAAAATTTCAGGTAAAATTTCACCTGCGTTTCCTACTAATCCAACTGATAATGCTTCGCCATTATTTTTTGCGTCCATTACAAGCTTTAAAGCTTCATCAAGATTATCTGTAATTTTGTCGATATAACCGGTATCAATTCTTTTCTGAATTCTTGCCCTGTCAATATCAATTCCTAAAAAAGTTGCGTCATTCATAGTTGCCGCAAGAGGTTGAGCGCCACCCATTCCACCTAAGCCTGCAGTTAAAATTAGTTTGCCTTTTAGTGAACTATTGAAATATTTATTTGCGCAGGCGGCAAATGTTTCAAAAGTTCCCTGCAGTATTCCCTGAGTCCCGATATAAATCCAGCTTCCCGCAGTCATTTGACCGTACATTGTAAGTCCAAGATTTTCTAATCTGCGGAACTCATCCCAGTTTGCCCAGTTTGGAACAAGCATTGAGTTTGAAATAATTACGCGAGGTGCATTCTTGTGAGTTCTGAAAATTCCAACCGGTTTCCCTGATTGTACAAGCAGGGTTTCATCATCTTCAAGATTTTTTAATGAGTTTACAATAGCTTCGTAACTTTCCCAGTTTCTTGCTGCTTTACCGCTCCCACCGTAGACTATTAGTTCAGCCGGGTTTTCACCAACTTCAGCGTCAAGATTGTTCATTAACATTCTCATTGCTGCTTCCTGTATCCATCCTTTACAGCTAAGTGCATTTCCTGTTGGTGCTTTTATTTGTGTTTTATCTTTTTCTGAGATCATTATTAATTCCTGAAATGATTATTAAGTATGCCTGAATATTGGTTTAGCATGGATTTATACATCCATTTTTTTATAAACCAGCTTTTATCACTTTTTTCTTTCAAAAATTTTACGTTTTCTTCCAATTGATGTTTTAATTTAATCCTCTCATCTTTTGTAAGTTTTATAGTATCATCATCTGAGGTAAGTTTTGAAATAAGCGAATTGAAAGTGCGTTCTTCTGCATAGTATCTGTTGTCACCTTCAATTTGTTTTAGAGTTTGTCTGCAAAAGGTGGTGAGTAATTTTTTTTCATTTTTATCAAATTCAAAATTATAGTTCGTGAAAAGCTTTTTCATTAGTATCCGAAATTTTGAGTGAAAGTAATTTTTCCCGCATTGACTGGTAACCGGGTTTAATTTTCTTATATATATAGTCCAGTCTTTTTTTATGTGGAATAAAAGCTGATTTCATTGAATTGATCGTAATCTTTTCAACATCATCAAGAGTTAAATTAAAATATTTGATTGCTGTCAGAAATTCTTTTGTCATAGTAGTATCGCTCATCAGCCTGTCATCCGTATTAATCGTAACTCTGAATTTCTCTTTGAATAAAATTCCAAAGGGATGATTCTCAATTTTATCTACGGCACCTGTATGAACATTACTTAACAGGCAAATTTCGAGTGGTATTCTTTTATCAAGCACATACTGGGCAAGATCGCCAAAGCCGGCGATATCACTTTTATCATCGAAAATAAAATCTTCAAGAAGATGGGTTGCGTGACCTATTCTGTGAGCACCACACCATTGAATTGCCTGCCAGATAGATTCTTTTCCAAATGCCTCTCCTGCGTGAATTGTAATATTAAAATTGGCCCTTTGAATAAACTGAAATGCATCAATGTGTTTTTTGGGAGGATATCCACCTTCTTCACCGGCAAGGTCGAAACCGACAACGCCCTTATTCCTGAAATTAACTGCTAATTCCGCAATTTCAAGTGTATTTTTCATATTTCTCATTCCGCAAAGAATGAGTCCGAAGCCAACACCAAAATCTTTTTTACCTTTTTCAAGTCCGTGCAAAACTGCAGTTACAAGATCTTCATGGTACAATCCTTTTGAAGTATGAAAAACAGGAGCAAATCTTGTCTCCACATAAGAAACACCATCATTTCTCATATCTTCCATCATTTCGTAGGCAACCCTTTCCAGGTTCTCTTTAGTCTGCATTACAGCGCAGGTATGTTCAAAGCCTTGCAGATATTCAACCAGGTTTCCTTTGTTTGCCCCACGGTGAAACCATTCTGCCAGTTCTGCAGGATCTTTGGTTGGAAGTTTATTGTATTTTGCTTCATTTGCTAGTTCTATCACGGTTTGCGGTCTTAGGCCACCGTCTAAATGATCATGGAGTAATACTTTAGGTACTGAACGAATAATCTCTTCTGTAGTCAAAATAACCTCAAATTTATCTCCCAAAATATTCTTTTTCGGCGGCAAAATCAATTTAAAGCATAGATGCAAATGTTCTATTCAGTTTGGGAACGATTCTGTAAAATTAGCTGTTTATAGGCGTTATAGCTAATTTTGAACATCAAAAGTAGCCCATTATTCTTGACTATAGAAACACAAAATGCTAACTTTCAATTCCTTAAAAAAAAGAAAATTCACGGAGTCAGAATGCAAAAATCAAAGTTAATTTTAGCTTCAGCTATTCTTGTTGGATTAATGTTTACCGGTTTTTCCTGTTCTTCTTCTAACCTTACCGGTGCAAGACTATACATCCAGCAGAAAAATTATGATGCCGCGTATGCAGCATTACAAAAAGAATTATCAACTAATCCTAAGAGTGATGAAGGCTGGTATTTATTAGGATATGTGTATGGTGAAAAAGGACAAATGGATAGTATGGTAGTTTCTTTTGATAAATCTCTTGCTATAAGCAATCAATTTAAAAAAGATATTACTGATTATAGAAAATTCTTCTGGGCAAATGAATATAATAAAGGTGTTGGTTACTTCCAGAAAGGAAATAATGCAGCCAGTGCAGACAGTATTAAACTTTATTATGATAAATCAATTGAAGCATTTAATACTGCCACAATGCTGGAACCGGATTCATCAACAACATATAAAAATCTTGCCTTTGTATATATCAACGCCGGCAGGTATAATGATGCCATTAATCCATTACAGAAACTGATTGATAAAGACAAATCAAGAGATGGGTATAGGTACCTTGGCCAGATTTATTATGACCAGGGAAGAAAATACAAAAGTATGTATGAAAGCAGTAAGAATGTACAGGATAGTTTAAGCTACATGGATTACTACAACAAGGCAATAAAAGTACTGGAGGATGGAAGAAAATTATATCCGAATGATTCTGACTTTCTTGTAATTCTTTCAAACTCATATATCGGTGCTCATAAGACAGAAGTTGCTATGGATGCATTCAAAGCTGGTATAGAGCAGGATCCGGGCAACAAATATTACCATTATAATTATGGGGTGCTTTTGTTAGGTGCAAAGGATTTTCAGAAATCAATTGATCAGTTCAAAAAAGCTCTCGAAATTGATTCAAAATATGTCAATGCAGAATACAATCTTGGAGTCGCTTACCTTAAATGGGGTGATTATCTGAATGAAGAAGCCGATAAAAAAGGTGTGAAGAGCGAAGCGTATAAAGAAAAAATTAATATTGCCATTCCTTATCTGGAAAATGCAGTTCAATTGGACGCAACACAGGCTGATATGTGGGAAACCCTCGGAAAAGCTTACTCAATTATGGGAAATCAAACCGGGGCTAAAAGTGCATTCGATAAAGCTGATCAGCTAAGGAAATAAACAGATTAGAAATTTTAAGAAGAAATATGAATAATAACAACGAACAAAAACCGGAACAACAAATTAATATTGAACTTGGTGAAAAGGAAGCCGAAGGAATTTATTCTAATCTGGCGATTATTACCCATTCACCTGCAGAATTTATTATTGATTTTACCAGAATTGTTCCCGGTGTGCCTAAAGCAAAGGTGCATGCAAGAATTATCTCGACTCCTCAGCATGCAAAATTACTTATGAAGGCACTTGAAGATAATATTAAAAAATTTGAAGCAAGATTTGGTGAAATAAACATTGAAAATCCTCCAAATCAACATTTCGGATTTACTCCGGTTGTAAAAAAGGATGAAAAAGTAAACTGATTTTTTAATTATTACCGAGTTTATGGCCCTTTGAGATTGAATAATTTCAAAGGGCTTTTTATTAGCACTGGATAATTTATATAAAGGAATCCATTATTTATTTACATTAGGAACAAGCAGTTAAGGGGTATAGGGCAGGTTGTTTAAATTGCATTTCAGACCCTCAATACTTAACTTTCAGACTCATTTTTCCAACGGAGACACGATTTATAATGCTAAATTTAATTAAGAAAATATTTGGCGATAGAAACGCAAAAGATATAAAATTACTCTGGCCAATAGTAGAACAAATCAAAGACGAATACGAGAAAATTAAAGATTTTTCTGAAGATGAATTAAAGGCTAAAACAGTTGAATTTAAGGCGAAAATTCAGGAAGAGACAGAAGAACTGAGAAACAAAATCTCTGAGCTCAGGCTTCAATTACAATCCAATGACGAATCAATTGACAGACACTCGGCTTATGATGAAATAGATAAGCTTGAGGAAGATTTAAATGATAAATATGAAGATGTTCTTGACGAGATTTTGCCGGAAGCCTTTGCAGTTGTAAAGTGTACCTGCGAGAGACTTCTCGGCACGGAATGGTTGGTGGGCGGTCATAAACAAGCCTGGAATATGGTCCCTTATGATGTGCAGTTGATGGGAGGCGTAGTGTTGCACCAGGGTAAAATAGCTGAGATGGCAACTGGTGAAGGAAAAACTCTGGTAGCTACTTTGCCGGTCTATTTAAATGCTCTTACAGGCAGAGGCGTGCACCTGGTAACTGTAAATGATTACCTCGCACTGCGCGATAGCGAATGGATGGGAGAGATCTATAAATTCCACGGGCTTACGGTTGGATGTATTCTAAATACCATGGATCCTAATCAGCGTAAAGAAATGTACGGTCGTGATGTTACTTACGGTACAAATAATGAATTCGGTTTTGATTACCTTCGTGATAATATGTCTGTTGAAAAAGAACAGCAGGTACAGAGGAAATTTAATTATGTAATTGTGGATGAAGTTGACTCTGTTTTGATTGATGAAGCAAGAACGCCGCTTATTATTTCTGGTGCCGTGGAAGTTGATGACCAGAAATTTGATGATATGAAACCGAGAGTTGAAAGATTATACAGGCTGCAAACAAGTCTTGTCGCTAAGTTAGTACAGGAAGCGGAAGAATTATTAAAGGTCGGTGATAAAGAAAGTACCAGACAAGCCGGCATACAATTACTACGTGGATATCGTGGCTTACCTAAAAGTAATAAACTTACAAAAGTATTTGCGGATCCTGTAAATAAAAAATTAATGCAGGACACTGAAATGGAGTTCCTCAGAGAGAAAGCAAAGAATATGCATATAATTGATGACGAACTCTATTTTGCTATTGATGAAAAGAATAATACCATTGACCTGACTGATAAAGGAAGAGAGGAAATTTCCAAAGGATCAGGAATGGAAAAAGAATATTTTGTTCTTCCTGATCTTGGAACTGAAATGAGTCACATTGAAAACGATTCTTCTTTGTCTGAAGATGAAAGAATTAAAAAGAAAGATGCTGTGTATGCAAGATATTCTGAAAGCAGTGACAGAATACATACGATAAATCAATTGCTAAAAGCCTACACATTATTTGAAAAAGATGATGAATATGTAATTACAGAAGAAGGGAAAATTGCAATTGTTGATGAATTTACCGGCCGTGTACTTCCCGGAAGAAGGTATTCCGATGGATTACACCAGGCGATTGAAGCGAAAGAAAATGTTAAGGTAGAAAGAGACACTCAAACTTTAGCAACAATTACTCTTCAAAATTATTTCAGAATGTACAATAAAATTGCTGGTATGACAGGTACTGCGGAAACTGAAGAGGGAGAGTTTTACGAAATTTACAAACTGGAAGTTGTTGTTGTTCCTACTAATAAACCGGTTGTAAGAGATGATCAGGATGATGCGGTTTACAGAAGTAAACGAGAAAAATATAACGCAGTTATTGAGCAAATTGAAACACTGAGGAAAGAAGGACGCCCTGTACTTGTGGGTACAACTTCAGTTGAAGTTTCTGAAACTTTAAGCAGAATGCTTAAGAGAAACAATATTCCTCATAATGTTTTAAATGCTAAACAGCATCAACGTGAGGCAGAAGTTGTATCGCACGCTGGTGAAATTGGAGCTGTTACAATAGCGACTAATATGGCCGGCCGTGGTACAGATATTAAGCTTGGGAATGGTGTCATAGATAGGGGCGGATTGTTTATCCTGGGAACTGAGCGACACGAGTCCAGAAGAATTGACCGCCAGTTAAGAGGGCGTGCCGGTAGACAGGGCGATCCCGGTACAACTAAATTTTTCCTTTCGCTTGATGATGATTTGATGAGATTATTTGGTAGTGAAAGAATTTCTTCCGTTATGTCCCGTATGGGCATTGAAGAAGGAGAGGTTATTCAGCATCCACTAATTACAAAGTCAGTGGAAAGAGCACAGAAAAAAGTTGAAGAAAATAACTTCGCCATCCGAAAAAGATTGCTTGAATATGATGATACTATGAACCAGCAGCGTGAAGTTATCTACAAAAGAAGGAGTCATGCTCTGGAAGGCGATAGGCTTAAAGGCGAGATACTTGAATTGCTGGAAGAATTTGTCGGTGAAGTTGTAGACAAATATTTTGATGAAGTTCAGGTCGACAATTTAAAGGAAGAAATACGTCATAATCTACTGGTTGAGTTTCCTCTCGAATCTACAGAATTCGAAACTTTAGGTGAACAGGGAATTAAAGACAGAATTATTCAAGAAGCTAAAACGTTTTATAATAAAAAAGAAGAAATGCTTGGCTCAGAATTAATGGCAAGGCTAGAAAGATTTGCTACATTGAGTGTCATAGACCAGAAGTGGAAAGATCATTTAAGAGAAATGGACGATCTAAAAGAAGGTATTGGTTTAAGAGCTTACGGACAAAAAGATCCGCTGGTTGAATATAAAACAGAAGCATTCCAGCTCTTTCTGAATTTACTTCAGGAAATCAGGGATGAAGTTGTGTCCTTTGCATTTAAATTCTTCCCCCAGGCACCTGAAGAAGTTCAGGAAAACAGAAGAAAACCAGCAAGAATGACAGCTTCCAAACAGAGTACCGAGAATATTGGTATGTCTGGACAGCAACAGCAAGACGGCCGTGAGCAGGTTGCCGGAAAACCTCAGCCCATCCAGGTAGAAGAAAAAATTGGCAGAAATGATCCTTGCCCTTGTGGATCAGGTAAAAAATATAAACATTGCCATGGCAGATAATTTTCAAAGAGAAATTCTATGAAAAAAATTGAAGCAGTTATCCGTCCTTTTAAACTTGATGAAGTTAAAGAAGCTCTTGTTGAAGAGGGGGTAAGAGGACTAACCATTTCTGAAGTCCGTGGTTACGGAAGACAAAAAGGGCATACTGAAACTTACCGGGGAAGTGAATACAGAATAGAATTTATTCCAAAAATTAAAATTGAAATTGTTGTTGAGGATAAGCAGGTTGAGAAAGTGGTTGATGCAATATTAAAAACTGCAAAGACCGGGCAGGTAGGTGATGGTAAAATATTTATTTTCAATGTTAGCGAAGTAATCAGAATAAGAACTGATGAATCCGGGAAAGAAGCCCTGTAGTATATTTTACCTTTTTCTTTATTAACAACAATAATAACTTCCCATATGCATTTTTCATATCATCTAAAAAAATATTTCTCTCTATTTGCGTTAGCACTGTTTCTTTATGGATGCGGAGTCTGGGGAGATTTTACCACATATTTTAATCTGTATTATAATACTGAACACCTTTTTAATGAAGCAGAGTCTTCAATACAGCAGGACAGGGCAGATTTATTTGCCACTGCGTTACCAAAAATTAAAGCCAGCGATGACCAAAAACTTCAGAAAGTAATTGAAAAATGTTCAAAAATTCTTCAATTCAGTTCGGATAGCAGATTTGTTGATGATGCGCTATTAATATTAGGCAAATCATTTTATTATCAGGAAAATTATTTAAAGGCCACAAGAGAATTTGATGAATTGTTACAGACACAGCCGGATAGTGATTTAAGGCTGGAAGCCCAGCTTTGGTTGGGTAAATCACAGTTAAGATTAAACAGGAATACTGAAGGATTAGCGACTTTGAAGAAAGTCCGTGAAGAAGCAACAGCACAGGAAGAGAATGAAATTCTGGAAAATGCTTTGATTGAAGAAATTAAATACAAAGTTTCTACTGATAATATAGCTGGTGCTATTCAATCTTCTGTAGATTTTTTAAAAATTTGTGAAGATGATGATCTAAATCAAAAAGTAGCTTTTGAACTTGGTAATTTGAATATAGAATTAAAAAATTATGATGCAGCAATTTCAGATTACCAAATGGTCTTGAATTATTCTCCATCATACCAAATGGAGCTCGACACAAAGCTTGCTCTGGGTAAAGCTTATATATTAGCTGGCAATGATGAAAAAGCATATACCTTATTTGATGATATGAGTTCGCTTGATAAAAACAAAGACGTCCTTGATAGAATAAATCTTGAAAAGGGTATAGCTCTTGTTAATTTGGACAGGTATAATGATGCCTTGGATGTCTTAACCAATGTTGATACTACGTTTACGAATACAGAATTTGGAGGGGCAGCACGATTTGAAATTGGGAAAATATATGAAAACATATACAATAATTTTGATAGTGCATCTGCATATTATTTAAAAGCCAGTAGCTCTGTAGTTCCCCGGGAGTATAATACTGAAGTTAACGCCAAAGTTGATAAATTTAAGAAATACGATAACCTTAAAAAGGAATTAAAGTTTAATGAAACCCAATTTGAATATGCTTTAAATCCGGAGAAATATGTAGAAGATTCTACAAGGTTTTTTGATCGGTTAAAGGAACTACAGGCAAGTACTTCTGAAAAAAATAATGCAACAAATATTAAAGATAAAGCTCTGGAATTGGGTCGTCAGAGGGATTTAACTTCAACGGGAACTGGAAATACAAATACTTCTGCTATTGATTTTTCTAAACCTCCGGTTAAACCTAAAATATCCGGTGATTCAATAAAATCAGAAATTGTTATTTCAGAATTTGAACTTGGCAATCTTTTCTTTTCAGAATTAAACAAACCTGATTCAGCATACTATTATTATAACAAAGTTTTAAAGGACAATCCTTCCCGCGGTATTGAAGCCAATACCTTGTATGTACTTGGTAATTA
>Ga0210085_1000061_pt1 | contig 48559 bp, 46 predicted proteins | sample China_Galinas_PW_5_FD_184866 | JGI IMG/M metagenome (GOLD analysis project Ga0210085, IMG submission 184866) | Wetland microbial communities from San Francisco Bay, California, USA, that impact long-term carbon sequestration - China_Galinas_PWC_D1... | ecosystem: Environmental > Aquatic > Marine...
TACTCAGAAGACGCTCATCGACTCACACGCGGGACAGCAAGAGCAAATGTAGTGCCAAAACCCTCTCCTTGTAAACCATAACGTTTTGATCTTCCACACTATATTGCAACCAAGTGACAAATATGGGTTACGAACCCATTCTCTGACGTCTGCTTCGAGTGTCTTGGAAACGGGTCCGAGGTTCGTCGTCATGGCTATGCTTTGAGCGACCGCTTGCGACCATCCGAGATGCTCACGCAGCGGCGCTTGGACCTCGGTACATCCTGAGCAGCATGTAGTCCTCCGTTGGCTCCAGGTCAGGAGGTATGCCGTTGTACTGCTTCAGCAAAGGGACGATCTTGGTCCGTACACCCATCCCACGTGCATCGACGTAGCCGTAGTCCCGTAACACCTCCACGATCAACGGATTCCGCGCGGACCGCTGTCCTGCGAGCATCTTTTCCACGGTCATCGAGTTGGGCAGGGCACCCGGGCTTTTGATCTCCAACCGACTCGCATACCGCACCACCTCGACGTCCTCGATGCGCGTCCAGTCTCGGTGGGCAAAGGCATTCACCAGCGCCTCTCGTAGCGCCTCGAGGGGATAGGACCAACGTCGGTCGCGCCGCACGCCGTCGGTGACTTCTGCGGCATCCTCGGACACGAACGGTCGCATCCGCTCGATTAGCTCCTCCATCACTCCACCGCTGTCCATCTGGCGATCTCCGTCCCTGGTTCGCCACAAAGCGATTAGAGCCTCATCCAGCACCGTGTCGTCCGCTGCGGCGTAGTCCATCTCGTCACCTTCGAAAGCCATCCAGCGAACGCCCGCTTGCCGGAGAGAACGCCGTGGCCGATGCCCAAACAGGACGATCCCGGCAATGGTGCAAACCGGCGGACCGCCATCGCGTTCGGCCATGAAGCCCATGCCGCACAAACGCCGCTCCCAGGCGGCCGCGTCTGCCGGAATCTCGGGATCGCTTAGGATGTGCTGCAAATAGTCCTGCAGCCGTTCCAAGTCGAGATGGTCCAAACCTGTTCCGGAGACAGGGAGCAGCTCGGGGTGCAACATGCCGCCGAGGGCGAATAGGCGAGCCTGCTGCTCACGTGACGCCTTTCGGGATACGCTGCCAACGCGCACATAGACCTCCTCACTTCCTTTGTGGCGAACCACGTAGGGCTTCGCCGTTCCTTGGGTCAGTGAGACAACGGCAACCCGCAGCCCTGGCTCGATCTCGATCTCTTCGTAGAAGGGCAGGATCATCGGGTGGACGTAGTGGCCGAAGACCGTGTCCATGACCCATTCTTCGAGGTTGGGCCGTTGAATGCCGGTCGGCGTACCGTCATCCTCCACGCCCAGCAGAACCTGTCCGCCCTGAAGATTGGCCAGCGCCACGATCTCCTTTGCCAGCTGTTCCGGGCGAATATCGTCACGCTTGAATTCGACGCCGGAGCTCTCGCCATTGGCGATCAGCTCAAGCAGCTCTGTCTTGATCATGTGCGTTCAGTAGCCATAGCCATATTTTTCTTGGCGCTGCATAAACGCTTCCTTGCCACCTTCGAGTATCCTGGCCGCCTCGTCGCGAATCGCCGGAACATCGATGGAACCCTGGGCCTCTTTCCCGAGCTCTCCATGGTCCTCGGTTGCGGTGAAGACGCCGATCCACTCTGCATCGCCGAATACGGGAATGTTGGCGTTGTGGGTCGCGAAGATGAACTGGCGTTCGGTCTTTGCGTTCCGCAGCTCTCGCACAATGCGTTCCGCGATGAAGGCGTTGTCCAGATTGTCCTCCGGCTGATCCATGATCAGGGGATCCGGGTTGTCCAACAGCAGCAGGTGGAGAATTGCCGTGCACTGCTGGCCCGTCGATAGCTGGTGGAGCGACCGGTAGACTTCGCCGGCATGGGAGACGTTGAGCTGGAGGTCGATCTGATCCACGAGGTTGATCGTCTCCAACTCCATGACCTGCTTGGTGCTGAGCTTAGCGAGCGTCTCGGCCATACCTGCTGTGATGCCCCAATCCAGACCGCGCAATGCCTGCTCCCCCGCGCGAATTGCGGCGACCAAGGCCGGAACAGTCAACGCGTCCGCCTCATCGGCCCATCCCGCTCGCTTCTCGCTGATACCGGGCAGAGAACACAGCCAGGTCTTCAGCGCTTGCCGGTTTCCGCCAGCAACAACGTCGACGCGCAGCTTACCCCGCAGCCGCTTGTTGAGTCTTTTTGCCGTGTCTTGGAGAGCCTCGGTTCGCCGGCTGCGTATATCGGATAGCTCCGAAAGCAGATTCCGCCGTTCCTGCTCTAGGGCTTCCGTCAACTTGCGAGCCGTGGCGAGACTCGCTTCCTTCGGCTGTATTCGCTCGATCTCCCGCAGCAGTGCTTGGTACGCGCGTCCAATTTCCGAGCCGCGCTTTCCTGCGACGTCCGGAAGCTTGGCGAACTCCGCCTCCAGCGCCTTCTCGGCGGCCTCCAGTGCGGCTTTCAGCTCCACCTCCATAGACGTCAGCTCGGCTCGTGCGGTCTTCACCGCTCCCCGCAGGTCCGCCAGGGCCTTGGTTGCCGCAGTTTTCAGCGATTCGAGGGCTTCCCGCCCGCGACGAAGCAGCGGCGCATGGGGCAATCTCTCCAAAGCCTTGTCACTCAGAAAGACGAGATCAGGGAGAGACTCCTCGAGGCTCTGCGCGGCATCCTCGACATTCTGAACCTCTTCATCCATCCGCGGCTTCAGCTGGCGCTCCTTCTCCAGCAGGGGCACTTGCTTGAGCTTCTCCTCGATGCCCAGTGCCTTGAACTGGGCCACTTGCTCATTCAGCTTGGGGAGCCGCGCGATATCCTGACTCAAGTCGTCTTCGTTCGACAGCGCGCTCTCCAGACGCGCCGCATTGCCCGTCAGTTTCTTCCGCAGATCCGCGAGCTGGCGGTCCTGCTTTGCCTCAGGCGGCAGAAAACGTTCGAGGACGCCGATTCGGGCCGACTCGTCCCTTGCCAGCTCATAGATCTCGTTCTGGCCGTAGATCTCGATTCCGGGGAGCAGATCACGGCCCGGGGCCAGGGTGGACACGTTACCGTCGCTGTCGTGCACACGCGGGGGCTCGCCGTAACGACGAACGACACGGTAGCGCTGGCCTCGATTCGCCGCGGAGACGATCTCAAGCTCCACGCGTCCACCGGAACGCCCGAGGTTTTCCTTGACGATCTGATCGCCTTGTCGCCTCGCCTCCGCGCCCTTGTGGTCGACATCCAGCGCATACCGCAGGCACTCCAACAGGGTGGACTTTCCGGTGCCTCGCCCGCCGATTGCCGTGTTCAGATGGTCGGAGAGCTCGATGGTGACTTCATCCAGATAGCCCCCTCGAACCGTCATATTCTCGATCCGGCTGTAATGCTTCTCCGCCATCTGGTGGTGCAGGCGCACCCTGGATTCCGGATCCTTGAATGCGGTGACGAACGACGCGAACGTCGGAGAGGTCATCTTGATGTAGCACGAGGCCGACGGGTCCCTTAAGTCGTCGGGCCTCGCGACATCCTTCGCATTGATGAACGCCATTTCCGCATCGCGCTGATAGGCCGGGTCCTGGTTCTTGGCAATCCGCTTGAAATTGACTGGAAGATCTTCGATGGACCCTGAGATCTGCGCTGCTTTCAGCAGGGGATTCTTCCACAGGTGATTCGCCTTCTGCTCCAGGATCCCGTTCGCGTTTGCCGCATGGGCGGCAAAGCAGAAACCACGCCATTCTTCATCCACGAGCCGCAGCAATTCCTCGCCCCCCAACTTGGACGGTTTAGTGCGTTCCGTGGGGTCGGTCAATTCCAGACGGCCCAGGTAGCCTTTCAGCTGGTCAGTCGTGGTCTCCTCCTCGAACAGACAGACCCAATGGATCTTCTCGGTCGTCGCCACCTCGAATCCCGGAAACACAACGATGCCATGGGGAGAAAGGAAGTCGCGGATTACATCAACGTCCTGGACGCTGCCGTGATCCGCAATGCCGACGACCTGAATGCCTGCCTCTTGGCATTCTTCCAGCAGTGCAGCCAGAAAATCCTCAGCGGACATTCCGTGATCCTCGCCCCGATAGGCACGGCTGTAGCCCTCGGGGTTCACCTGGAGGGCGCATTTCCAAAAGCGGGCGAAAGTGTATGTCTCAGTCACCAATCGATCTCCGTTGCTCCAGCATCGCTTCGCCAATCCACGGATAAAGCAAAGTGGTTGGATTTGCGCATCCTAAGCCTCTTCCGCCGTGTCGGCTTCTTCAGGGGCATCTTCCTCCGCTTGTTCCTTGGCTAGCAGGTCCTCCGGCGGTGTCAGTGAAGCGATGAGGGCCTTGCGCTGTTGCACGAGGTCGGGATGCTCTTGCTCGAAGTCGGAGCGGGCCCCAGGCTCGTCGGGCGCGAGAAGGCGAAATTCGACCTTCTGCTTCTCGATCAGCTTCAGCTCCAGCTGCCAGCAGAGGTCTGGATTCCTGGTCCAGAGGCCGGTTTCCAGCAAACCCAGCTCGGGCTGGGATTGCTTCTGCTTGCGGCGTCGGCGCAGGACCTCCTTCTCGACTGCTGCCAGGGCTGCCTCGGGCTGCTCTTCCAGGAAGGCGGCGCGATGGGCGTCATGACCGCAGTCGCCGCGGTAGGGTGCCTCCTCGATACGGAAGTCGGGGCCGATCTCGTCCTGGAGCCGCAGCTCCCAGGCCCAAGCGCGGGCCGGGTGGTACGTCCAGAAGCAGCCGTGGGCGACGCCCAGGGATGGGTCTTCCTGGCACTTGGTGTCTACCCGGGTCGGCCAATACCGCATAGCCAGGTGGGACCAGTCATAGTCCTTCTTTCCTTAGCGGTCGCGAGCTCCTTCCACCACTTCTTCGGGTCCTTCCACTGGGGCTCCAATAGAGGCCAGAGGGCGGCGCTGTTGATCATGACGCCGTCATCGAGGTCCGGGACGTATCGAGCGTCGACCTCCCGTTGCGGGCACTTGGCATCCGTCGGCGGCGGTCCTTTCTCCGCGCACTCCTCGACCGCGGCAATGAAACCCGCAAGCTCCTCACGCCAGCGTTGGACCCGATCGAAACGCTTTTCGGCATCGCGGGCGGCCTTGCGGTCCGCCCCATCCCGCGCTGTACGCAGATCGTTGAGCTCTCCCTCGATCCGAAGCAACGCGGGATTCAGGTGATCCGCCAGCAGGACCCGCAGGGTGCGTTCGTTCCAGCGGTGGATGTTGATCCAGGCGACGAAGGTCTTCTTCTCCGAGGACAAGGGCCAGTGGATCGGCCGGCTCTCGTACATGCCCTTGTGCACGTCGCCAAAGAACTTGAGCCGGAGCCAGGCGCGAAGGTCCGTTCGCGAGTCGATGGTAGCGCCACGCTCCGACCAGGCCGTGTGGAGGATGGACGCAGCGGGTTGGCCAAGGCTGTCGCGGTGATCGTTGGAATCAAGGGTGCCGTCCAAGAAGAGAATTCCGTCGGGCAGCGCGTAGGATAGATCATCCTTGGACGGGTCGAGAATGCCCTCGCCGTTCGAGCCAAAGCGCCCTAGCGCGACGCCGATGGCGAAGCTGAGGTGATAGGTTGAGGGCTCAAAATCGTATTCAGGTTCGTAGGGCGGGAGGGGTGCGCCTTCGGATCGGTCGACAACGGTTTGAGCCCAGGCTTGGGCTTGGCGCCAAGGCGATGGACCCGGGCGGCGGAACTCGACCGAGTTTTCTCGGTGATGCTCGTGTTCGCCGAACGCGGCCTCAAGTCGCGAATGAACGCTGGTAACCCCGTCGACTTCAAAATATGGAAGGCGATTGACATCTCCTGCTTCAAAGCCGATTCCAGGGTTAAGGGAATTGAGTAACTCGTGGCTCGAAGGGGCATTGAGAAGGCAGCAAACTACCCATGGATCTCCATCCGTGACCGATGTCCCCTTGTTAGCAAAGACGCTTGGGTACCTATGGACTCGCGCCTTGAAGGAGATACCGATATTGGTAAATGCGACTCCACCCCGAAGAAATGCTCCTTCATTCGCGAGAGAGCAGGTCGCGGGCACGCCCAATGAGTCTACTTTGAACCCAGCCTTCCCTGTTTTCAGAGCAAGGGCGTTTCTCCCCCAATCAATCACCTCAACAAGCGGTTCTATCCATTTGCGTTCCTTGCCGCCATTGATGAAAGGAACCCAATAGGCATGGTCCCAAGTCATCCCCTTAGTCGTGCAATGCGGGATCTCCCATACAAAACGTGAAAAGCGAGCGTTGTTGCCTGTTGACTGTGCCGCTCTTGCCGGTGCAACGTCTTCCATCGAAGGCGAAGACGAAATCACTTCCAGCTGTCGAGCCGTTAGGAGAAACGCGAACGGTTGGAGCTTCACCTGATCGAAGGACTTCATTGAGTGACGAAAAATCCTTCGCTGGACGAGTAGTCCCGCTGCAACGCGTGCAGGCTGATCTGTGTCCCTAACCACGCCGGCAGGCTCGACCGGTTGCACTGCTGTAAGGTCGGCACGTTGAGAACTCTTAGCGAAAATGAAATTGCCTACAAAAATATCCTTCATGGAGGTGAAGGAGCCTCGGTCCAGGTCAGCGATCAGAGTACCTGCATCATTCCAGCGAACGATGCGACGAAGCTCTTGGTACTGTGCTATGTAAAGCCAGTTTCGCATCGATACCGTCGCGACACGTCCAGTCGGAGACGAGAGGTCCAACGCGCGCGCGATGAAACTCGCATATAGGTCAGAGCCTCCCTCGAAGTAGTTTCCCAGAGAATCGCGTTGCAGTAGTTTCCCAGACCCGAGATAGGGAGGGTTCATCGCCACAATGTCATAGACTTCTCCCCTTAACATCCGAACAAAGCGTACGCCAGCGGCAAGCTGTTCCCCACGCAAACGCAGCCCCAAGTCATCGCCGTCCGTGTGGCGAGCAAGGAAGCTTTCCAGCCGATCCAGAATCCCGGCCTTTGCCAGATCCCGGGAAATCGTTACGTCACGCACGGGCGTCGTGTTGGTTTCCTCCACCAACAGGCTGTATTGTTTCGGCACCTGACGCCCAAGAGCGGCCTCGTGCTCGTCGATTGCCTCCTCCACCGCCGCGTCTACCTTGAGCAGGCTTCCCAGGTGGTCGGCACCCTCGAGGGCGTGAATAACGGTGTCGGTCAATTCGGCAGGGATGCCGGTCTCCCGCTCCACATCTCGGCGCAGATCCATCAGAGCGGGATCGCTGTCCGGCAGGCTGGCAAGGCGCAGGTTGGAAGCCACCAGGTTGAGTTGCTCGGGATGTGCATCGGGGCAGGTGCGACGGGCCTTGAGCCAAAGGGCTGCCGCGGCGATCTGCACAGCGCGGGGATCGAGATCGATACCGTGCAGGTTGTGCTCCAGGATACGCTCGACGATGGCGCGGTCGCTCCAACGCTCCTGATCCGACTCATCGCGGTGGCGGGCCTCTTCTTTGTGCAGCTCGAACAGGAGATCGAAGGCGACCACCAGGAAGTGACCCGAGCCGACGGTCGGATCGAGGAGCTTGAGATTGCGTACGGTCTCCGGCGCATGCTCGACCGCGTCGGCCGGGATCGGCTGGGGGACGTAGTAGGCCCAGCGCCGCTCCGCATCGGACTGGAGCGGCATCAGATCGGTGAGCGACACCTCGCCGCACTCGCGCTTGGCGCGCCACTCGGCCCGGCGATCATCGAGCACCTTGAGCAGACCAGCTAATCTTGGTGTGCTGGCGCTCGCCTCATCTCCCTCAACCCGTTCAGTTCGTAGGTTGGGCTGAGGTACGAAGCCCAACGTTGCATCGCCAATGTCCTCGACCGATGTTGGGGTTCGTTCCTCACCCCAACCTACGGTTTCTCCCGGTAAAGGTCGCTCGCAATCGGCGGTCCAGCCGTGCTTTCGACACATGGCGAGCCACATGGGGCCGAGGCTGTTCTGCAGCAGCCAGTCCACCATGTAGCGTTCGGTGAACATCTGCGTCTTGCTGGCGATCTCGTGAGGCTCGACTTTGCCGCCGGCGTTCAGCTTCTCGTCCAGGGCCTCCCGCTCCGGGTCGTTCCAGTATTGGTAGACCCAGCCCAGGGTCATGTCGTCGGCCCAGCAGCTTTCGAGCGCAGGATCGTCCAACGACTCGACCACATGGCGCAGGGTCGCCGCACCGATCGGGATCAGGTCCGCCACACCTGCCGACCCATAGAGTCCCGGCAAATCGACCGCCAGGTCCTCGAACACGAGCTGAAGGAGAAAGGCGTAACCCTCGCTCTCATCCCCTCGCACAAGGGCGGGCGCGAGGGAGCGGAAGTCCTTGTACGCCCTGCTGTCCCAGCCGCCGGTCACCACGTTCGGTAACCGCATGCCCATCGCCTCCATCAACCGAAGAATGACGATGCGGTTCAGCAAAGTGTAGGCCGCCTGCTTCTCCACCTCGCGACGGAAGTCGGCACGGATGCGCGGCGTCTTGCCGTTGCCCGACTCGCTACGCACCTGCTCATCGAGCCAGGCATCGAGTCGAGCCCGCTTGGCACGCGCGGCCTCTGAGAGTCCAGCATCCTGCGCTCGCACCGAGAGTCGATAGGCCGCTTCGGTCGAATCATGCAGGTCGCCGAGCAGACGTCCGCGTAGACCACGGATCGTCTTGGAAAGGGCCGATTTCGCTTCCGAGGTCATGGGCACGGGAAAGCCCCCCGAAGCGCAGGTTCCGGTGTCACGAAGGGCCGCCCCGGGTCGAGGCGACCCATCGTCGTCCTTCCCGGGCCCTTTGTTGTAGTCGACTGAATCATTTGTAGCGTGTGGCCATGGATCGCTCAGAGAATGCGAACTCGAGCGCCTGACTTGACCTGTTCTAGAAGCCGCTTGCGGATCTCCTCGACCAACGTGTCTACCTCCGCCTCGGTGGTGACCTCCCGGTTTCTGATGGAGAGATCTACCTTGACGATCAGGGGCTTCTCTCCTTCGCTGAGGATCTCATCCAGTGTTTCGTTTGCCTGCTCCTCTGCGTTTTGTAGAGCCAGACGGAAGGCGTCCTTCAATGCCTTGAGCGGCGGAGCGACGGCCTCGGCAGTGGTGTTGGTCACCGCGAGTGCAATGGGCCGCAACACCTTATGCGATTGATCCGAAGTGAGGATTGAGAAGCCCTCGCGGGTCTTGATCCTGCCTCGTGCCTGGTCCGTTTGCTGCTCCTGCCATTCGAGCAGCCGCTGGCGCTCGGTGGTATAGGCGGCGCGGACGGCAGCCAGGTCCTTCTCCAAAGTTGCGATGTCGCGCCAAGGGCGGTCCGTGGCCAGTTGAGTCTCGATCCGCTGCACGGACTCGTCGAGATCGGACTCCAAGGCTCCGGATTCCTGAAGTTGTGCGGCCTGGTAATCGCGAACATTGGCCGCCTCTTTGACCTGCTCGGCCGCGGCAGGCGTGAGCTCCGATTCGTAGATGTTAACCAGCTGGATGCCGTCGCGGAGGGCGTCCAGGTTCTTCTTGACAAGCTTGACCGTGGGCCTGGTCTGGCGCACGAAGAGCAGGCTCTGCTCCAGGGCATATGCCAGCTTGGTCAAAGCCGCGGGTGTTTCCGGTGAGCCGGGAAGTCGATCGAGCTGAAGCAGCATGCCCCGCAGGCGCTGGGCCTGCTGCGGGAAGAGCGAGGCCACCGCATCTGCGATGGCATCGTCCTGGCGGTCCATGACGTGCACGAGATGCTCCTCGAAGAATTTGCAGATGCGCGCCCGCGACTGGAACCCGATGTCGTCATCACCCGCCGGGAAGAGCGTTGCACGGCGGAAGGTGCGGTCCTTTTCGAACAGCTCTCGTACGCCGGCGTCGCGGACTGCGGTGATCTCGGCGATGCCTTCGGGTTGGATACGGACCTTTCCCGCCCTGAGCAATCCTGCTACACAGGCCTTGACCACGTTCGCCGTATACCCGTAGGGCGGACCGCCGAAGTGGCCGACAAGGGAAGCTCCGCTTAGCCCGCCCTCCACCTCGACGTATTCCTGCACGCGCTTGGGAACCACTCCGCTGCACGTCGGCACATAGCGCCCCTTGTCGACCTCCAGTATGCCCAAGTCGCCGGTTAGGAGCTTCGGAGAGGGACCGCTGAGCTCACCCTCGACGAGCTGAAGCAGCTCGCTCGGCACGAGATCGGTAACCACGAAGTGCGGATAGAGATCGGGGAGGACTCGGGTCGCGGCGGCTTCCAGCGCGGATGCGAAGCCGGCCCCGAGGTCCGAAGGATTCAAGGAGCGACCGCGAAAGTACATTCGACCGGCTATCCAGGCAGCCGCGATCACGTCTCGCACCTGACGTTCCAGGTCTTCGACCCGATTTTCCTCCTGCTGCAGCAGGAGCTTGCGGGCCGCATTGAGGGACTCGCGCCGCGGCTTGTACTTCTTGACCATGGCGCGCGAGCGAGCAAGCTCGCGCACTTGCGTGTCCAGGTGGTCTGTCGCGCCACAGATCCACACGAGGCGACTGTCGAAGGAGTACTCGGCGCTGCGCTTGACCCAGGTACTCTCCGTGCGCTCCTCGCCGGAGAGGAACCGGAAATCGACCTGTACCACGGCTTCAGAGCGCTGATCGCCGAAGGCGACATCGATCATATCGCGGCCGTCTGAAAAGAGCCCGGACCAGGGGAAAGGCCGACCCTGGAGCCGCGGACGATCAGGCAAGGCCAGCAGGTAATCCAAGGCGTTCTTGACAGAGTCACTGATAGTTTCTCGCGCGACGCCGATGTCGCGTCGGTCTCGCTCCCACTCCTCGCCCGCGGTGGACTGGATCTTGTAGCCTGTCTTCTCCGAGTAACCCAGCAGGTTTCGCCGGCGCAGCTCTTCGAGCGCTTCGGTGATATCCGACACCTGGCTGCCACGATCGAGGCGGTCGTAAAGGCACTGCGCGACGAGCTTCGCATCCGTGGGTTCCACGTCCTGGATCAGCTCAAGCAGGGCGACGGCCTTGGCGGCGCGGATCAGCAGTCCCGTCGCGTCGTCGGAACACTGGTTGAGGATGCGCGCCATGCTGGCTTGCACATCGGAGTCGAGGGCAGTGTGCTGCACCTCGTAGATCTGGTCCAGGGTGACTAGGTGGCCCACCGGCATATCGGCAAGCTTCTGCCCACGGAACAGCTCACCCAGCATCTGCAGCAGACCGCGAATCGCCTGGTCGTCGCCCTGGACACGGCTGGAGCGGGTCCTCAGGGCGCTGGTGATCTGCAACAGCAGGTCGATGTGCCCTGGGAGCATGGGGTAGACCTCGACGAACTCCTCCGCGGTCACCGAGTCGCACGCGTAGGCGAAGAGCTTGAGGTCCGGGCGGTGCTTGTCGAAGAGGTCGCGCAGGGTCGCTTCGGCCTCGGGTTTCTTCTGCAGGAGGCGCTTGTGGACGACGTCGCGGATGTTGGTCGCCGCAAGGTGCACCCTGAGCTTGGGCGGAAAACGGTCCTTGGCCCAGACGAGGAAGGATTGATCGGCCTCCTCGTCGAGCTTCTGCTGGCCCAGCGCCAGGAGCCAGGCGCGGCCCTTCAGCGTAGACCCGAGGGCGGTGGCAAACGCGCGCAAACGGTCGACCCGGTCTTTGCTGGAAAGAACGTACTGGGAGACCTCGTCCACCACCAGAAACAGGGTCGCGTCGGGGCGGCGAAACCGCAGCATGTCGCTCACGGCCTTGACCGCGTCCTCCGGCGATTCGGAGCGGGCGTGGGTCCCGCCGCGACTCATGAACCAGCTCATGGGGTCCGTGTAGTGTTCCGGGAACATCGCCGACATCACGAGTGAGAACTCCTCTTCCGCAAACGCCCGATCCTTGACGATCTCCCAAGGTTCGCCGAGCGTTTTCTCGGCGACCTGCTCGAAGCGGGTCCATTCATCATCTCGCTCGAGGACCAGCTCGAAATCGGCGACCAATGGATCCGTACTGCAGTAGCCGAGCCGCTTCTGGACCTGACGAATAACGACCGAATGGATGTGCTCGTTGTCTCGCGCGACGCTGCCGATGTCGAATACCACGGCGACGGGATCGATCTTTCGGCGCAGTGCACTCCAGGCCTCGCGTAGCTCAGAACTCCGCGGCGCGGTATCCCGGCGCAGGAGCGCTTCGGCCAGGGACGTGCCGTCCGGGAGAGCGATCCCATCGAGGGCCAATCCGAGCAGCTTCGCGAAGCTCGATTTGCCGGAGCCGTAGAAGCCCGAGATCCACGCGTTTGGCAGATCGGGGCCGCCTGGTCTGTCCAGCTCCGAGGAGACGCTGCGCAGGAGGTGGACATACTGTTCGTGGATTCCGTTGGGAACGCGGCGATGATTGGGATGGCTTTCGGGCCAACCTCCGGTGATGATGTACTCCGAGACCTCGCTCGCAAGCTTCTCGGGGCTTTGCTCGTGGAAGTAGACGACGGGAGGGATGTCCCGCGTGACATCCGAGACGAAGAGGTCGCGTATCTGCATGCTGTCCATCAGGGGTAGATCCGTGGCCGATAATCGTTGTCCGAGTTGAGCACGCCCATGAAGGAGAGCCCCGTCAATCCGATACGCTCGCCGGGGTACAGCAGGACCACGGGCACGTTGTCTGTGTTGCCGTCCAGATGACGCAGCAATGCCGACGATCGGAAGAACGGGTACAAGGCCCCGGCGCGGCCGATCAGCGCCAGCGTGCGGTCGACCTGGTCCGGGTGCGCTCGGGCGAAATCGCGGATGATCTTGCCGCAATCGGCGGCGATTCCCGTGGAACCCTCGATAAGGGGAGCGAGCTTCGACTTGAGGTAGTTCAGTCCGCGTTCGGCGCCCGATTCACTCATTCGCCGCTCCATCTCGATCACGCGCTTCATCCACTCGTCGCCTTGTGCCCGGGCGCGGTCCAGGAGGAGCTTCTGCAAGCTGATCGACAATACGACCCAACCGTTTGCAGTGAGATCGCTGGTGAGCTTCTGCACCTCGCTGCGAAGCCTGAACTCGTCGCTCGGCGCATATTGGACGATGGCGAATCTGTAGTTTCGCATCGTGCTGATGCGCGGGCCGTCCTCGTGGATGAGATCCCGCCGCAGGGCCACGAACGCCTCCTGCAGCTGCGTCTGCTGGAACAGCGGCAGTGTCACATCACACCTCCGACGCATGCACGAGATTCCTGTTCTCCGAACGTCGCATCGGCCCAATCCAGCAAATCCCGATAGCACCAGCCGAAATCGATCAGATCTCCCTGTCGGCGGAAACACATCGTTGGCAATCCCTTCAATCGGTCCTCGAATCCCGAGCCGCTCAACCCTACCGACGCCAAATACGGATTTGCCAGGAGAGAACCGCCGATGTCCACTTGGCGCAACAGGTACATCAGATAGGTGAGCGCCCCGTCATCGACGCGTGGGTAATGAACCGGGCGAGGATCTCGAGTAGCCGTGATCAGGCCGACCGCAAACGCAGAGGATAGGAGCTTGCTGGCGAACTGAATCTTGGTGGCCATGTTCCAACGGTCGCCCCCATGCTGACCCACCCAAGTCACCACCGGTGTATGGCTCACCTCCGCCGGCAAACGCTGATGTCGCTCTACCAGGTATTCACCCGTAAAAGCACGGTACAGCGGGTCCGCGAGCTGAAGGTGCCAATGACAGATCAGCCGGCGGGTATCCGGGTCCATGTTTGTCCAAATGGCGAGCGCCTGGAGCGCTGGGGGGAACGCATCGAAACGCGCACGGAAATTGGTCATCAGGACCTTAGTCCGACCAAGGCTTCGCGCCCCGAACCAGAATTCCTCGAACGCGACCTGCGACGCTGGACTTGCGCCACGTTCGGCAACATGACGCCAATAGGCACGGGAGTTTTCGACCTCGAGGGTGCACTTCAGGAGCCGCGTGTGCAGCTTCGAACACTCCTTCGAACCTTGGGCAGGCCGATCGGTCAAGACTCTCTCCTGAAGTGCGGAGATGGGTAGTCGTCCGAAAGCGGATACAGCGCACCCACCAAACGCCGGGCCATAAGGTCCAGAGTCTTGGGGAATGATCCTTTAATTCGGCGGCCGACTGGCGATGCTGAAAACTCCGTCTCCCCGTGTCCGCTCACCCAGTCGGCAAATCGTGTCACTTCCCACGTTGGCGTGATTGCGTCGGAAAGACCGGGCAGCGCCGACATTGGGTCCTGACCCGACCGTTTGAGGTGCTGGAGGCGCTCCTCGACACGCTCGTCGATCTCGAATCCGAGGTTAAATAGCGTCAGTAGCCGATCCGGATCATGATCGTGAGCGCGGATCTCGTGGTCGCGGCGCATCGCGGCAGCGCGAGCGCCTTGGAGCGTCGCCCACCGCCAAGTGCTCGGCAGCAGTCGGCTAAACAAGTCCTCGCCACCGAATTCGCTGGCGAGATCGGAACGCCACCAGCCAAGTCTGGGCTCTTCACCCTTTTCTCCTGCCCAAGCGACCGCAAGCTGAGTGGTGAGCAGTAAATCGACTTCAGAGACGAGTGGATCGCCCATCAACCCCGCCCGCTGCCCACTAACCGTGCCGTTGAATTGGTCATCTCGATGATGGCGCCCGATGTTGTGTCCCCCTGAGAATCCGAAGCAGTGGATCTCCATGCTCCTAAAGTAAGTGGTTCATTAGCGAAAAACCGTTTCACTAATCTTTAAACTCGCTGCAGGAACCGCTCAACCATCGGGTACATACTCGACGAGTTGCTCCAACCGGCACTCGAAGAACTTGCACAGTCGATCCAAGTTCTCGGTTGTCGTGTTGTATCCGCGTTTGTTCGCAATCTTGGAAAGCGTTGTCCGATGTATGCCGGTAACGCTCGCGACTTCTTCCAAGGTGACCCGGCGACCCTCGCGGAATTCTCGATCAGCGACCAGCTCCTTCAGACGATATCGAATCACGTGGCAGTGGGCTCTGTACAAGCTCGAGGAAACGTAGGTGTCGATTTTAGGTTGCGCAGAACTTAGCGTCTACTCTACATTTGCACCTCAGGTTGCACAAAAGAGTGGTGCGCTCTACAAACGTGCAGCTAGCAGACGTGCATACTTGGCGCGGGAAAGGGGATCATCTCGGCTTGTACGTGGCGATCACCGGGGCGGTCAATCTCACGCACCATGGATTTCTCGCTATCGTTACGGAAGGCGCTGCGCAGGCTCTTTATGAGATGGGCATTGGACTGCTTTACCCTGGATATTGACGGTCTCCTCGATCCGCACCCGCCGCCCTTAGGAAACCTGCTTCGCCCAACAGGTATCACCCCAACCGGATGCGACGGACAGAACGAGGGTAGCCCCGCGCCAAGTGGGCCAAGAGTAGTTTGAATATGCTTCAGCGCCGGCCCCGCCGCTGCTCGGCGACCAGCTGGGCCGTGATCTTCGAGAGAGCGTCTAGCGCCAGTGCCTAACCGCCGGTGGGGATCGATGTGCGCTCTGCATTCTTCATCCTGTCACCCGGTTACGGCAACGCCGGCAGTGTCGACTCCCACAGCTCGGTCTCCGCCTCCCAGCGCGCCTCGTCGCTATCCAGCCCATCGGAGCGGGTGTCGCTGCGCTTGGCCGCATCTTCCCTCTGATCCGAGATGTCGTACTCGCTCCCGGTGCCTGTGAGCTCCTCCAGGTCGAGGTCCTCCAAGGTGGGATAGTTACCGGTCTCGGCCAGAATCGCCAGCCACTCGTCGAGGCTCACCTGCTCCCAGTCGACCCGCGAGAAGTCTTCCACGGCGATCCCCGAGCAGTCCGGAACGTCGGACTCGCCCCAGCCGCGCCCCAGCTGGGGGCGGATCTGCTCATTGAGTATCCGCGCCAGCGGGGTGTTGAAGCAGCAGTAGGCCTTGCGCCGCTCGATGCAGGCGGTGAGCACCTTGGACTTGCAATATGAGCCCACGTAGTGACAGGACTCGAGCTCGCGCTTGGCGCCAAGCGCGAATTCATCCTGCTCGCAGGTCCAGATCAGCTGGATCAGGATCACCGCCACCGTGTAGATCATGTAGGCCATCATGACCCAGGCGAGCGCGGTGCCGATCAGGCCCCCGAGCTGGATGGTGCCCGACTGCAGGCTGCCGCCGACGAAGGCCGCCCCGCCGTCGACGGTGAAGAGCGCGTTGGCTGCCGCCTCGCCGAAGACATCGGCCACCCACTCGGCGGTCTGCTTCATGAGCGCCTGCTTGAAGGCGTCCAGCGAGATCTGCGCCGCGGCGTCCGTCGCCTCCGCCGCGGTCTTGCCCATCAGGCTGTTGGCCACCGAGGTGAAGGACTTGGTGACCTCGCTCCAGGCCGAGACGACCGGATTGCGCAGCGTCTCCCAGGAGCCACGCAGCACATTGCCCGCGTCCAGCCCCATCAGGGCGTTGTCGATCTTGCCCATGGCAAGCACGAGAGACAGATAGTTCGCCAGGGAGATCCCGTCGGGCGTGGTGCAGCAGTTGACGATGCCCCCGACCGCCTTCTTGCACTCCAGGGCCTCGCCGGAGAAGACGACACAGCTTCCAGTCCTGCAGTCCATGTCCGAGGCCGCCATCTGCGCCGCCTCCAGGGCCGCGGCGGCCTCGGCGAAGTCGCCCGACTGCTCCTCGGCCGCATCCAGGCAGTCCTCGCCCATGCAGCGTACGGGACCTGCGCAGTCCATGCTCGAGGTGCCCTCCAGCACCGGGATGCCGTGCAGGGTCCCGCAGTCCCAGGTCTCCTCGAAGACGTAGCAGAGCCCGCTCTCGCCCTGGGCGTACTTGACGCAGTCTCTGGAGATGAATCCACACTGGGGATCTTCCTCCAACGCCGGGCAGTCCGTCTCCACGCCCCCCGCGTTGTAGGGGCAGTGCAGCTCCCCCTGGGGATCGGTCCAGCAATCCATCTGGCCCTGGTAGAAACCGGAGCAGTCGCCGCTCACCGTGATGAGCTCGCACAGGTTGGAGATTCCCGCCACCGGCGAAGGCAGGAGGTCATCCTCGCAGATGCTCCCGCCGGTGAAGGGGATACAGCCGTCGGTCAGCTCCGGTATTTGGGCGCACTGGATCGCCCCCTCGCACGCCCCGTCGCCGATAGCGTGGACCAGATCCAGGCAGGCGGGATCGTCCTCCCAGGTGTCGGCGACCAGCACCTGGGATGGATCGAAGCGGATGCGGATCTGCACCGTGCCGCCGCCGAGGTCCCCGCCCTGGATCAGGGCGAGCAGGACGCGCTTCTCGCCAGCCGTCTGGAAGTAGGCGCTCACATCCTTGCCGAGCCAGACCGTCGGCGCGGCGTGATTCTCGCACTCGCCCGCGGTGTGCGAGTAGTAGTTGGTCCCGTCGATCCATAGACCGGCGATGTAGTCCTCGTACCAGAGCTCCTCGAGGACAGCGCTTTCGATCGCCTCGGGCTTCAAGACCCGCAGGGTCCCAGTCAGCTCCTGGTAGCAGGGACCGGTGGGGAAGGACCGGCCGACGGTCCAGAGCACGCAGCCGTCGCCGCAGGCCTCGAAGGTACCACCGGAGCCCAGCTCGAAGATCTCCTCGATCGTATACTCGTGGCGGATCTCGCAGGCACCGGAGTAGTCCATGACGCGCTCGCAGGTACGGTAGTCCGGAACATGGGTATAGCGCTCGTCCTCGGTGAATTCGGTGTGGATGCTGCAGTCGGCGAAGCTGGCGGCCAGCTCATCGAAGTTGTCCAGCACATCGTCGGTCTGGGACCAGAGGGGATCGTTGGTCATGTCCGGGCGGGAGCGATCGACGCTCGCGCGCAGGCCTTGGAAGGCAGCGCCGGTCGCCGACTCCTCCCCGATCAGGCTGTTCTGCGCCGCCTGGCCGGCGTTTACCACGCCCAGGTCATTGCCGAAGAGGTCGGTGTAGCCGGACAGGTCGCCGCCGTTGGAGCCGGGGAAGAGCTCGCCGAAGTCGAGCTGGGTCTCCTCGGCCTGTCCGGGGAACAGGGTCAGGGTGGAACCGCCGACCTCGGGCAGCGTCATCCCCTCGGCCAGGGCCGTGCCCTCCGACTGGGCGGTCCTTCCCGCATCGTTTACCGCATCGCCCCAGGCCAGCGCCCAGGGCACCCAGGCGGTGGTGACGCAGAGCAGCCCGGCGAGGATCCGCGCCGGACAACCCTGGCGGTCGATCCGCAGGGAAAAGCCGTCAGAAGGTCGCGCAGCAGTCATTCCAGCGCCATAGGAGATAAAGATGGTCCTCGCCGGGACCGGGCAGCGAGCGCCACTCCCCCCAGCGGAAGGCGCTCTCGCCGATGACGTGATTGGATTGGGTCTCCGGCAATGGGTAGAACATGGACATGCGGTACTGGGACTTGTGCAGGAAGGGCTCGATGGGCGCCCCGCACAGGGCCTCGTCGCCCATGGTGCCCCGCGCCAGCCCGCGCCGGTGCAGGGCCGCCAGCGCGCGGGTCGCCGAGAGGCTGGTCTCGCTCGGACGCGAGCCGTAGTTGGGCGCCGCCCCGCTGAAGGGATAGAGCAGGCCCCAAGTGCCGGCGCACCAGAACAGCGAGTCGAGCGGCTCGCCGGCGCTCGCCGCCGCGGCGTCGGCCAGACAGGCGGCCAGGGCTACCGGATTGGCGAGCCAGGCCGCCTCCGGGTTGGTGAAGAAGGCCAATTCACCGTTGTTCCAGGTCGGATCCAGCTCGGACAGGTACAGGATGTCGAAGTCCAGCATCCCGTCGGCGTTGCAGCGGTCCTCGTAGAAGAGGTCGAGCAGGATCAGCAGCGGGAAGGCGTACCAGTGGTAGTTGTAGAAGCTGATGTCCGAGGCATCCCACTCCGACTTTCCGGCGGTGCCCAGCAGGCGCCGACTCCCGAGCGGCAGGCGGATGCCGCCCAGTGCCGGCGAGCAGGCGGGGGCGCGGGTGAGCTCGACGATGCGCGCCGGCTCCCACATGGAGACCACGAAGCCGGGGTGCGGCACCCCGAGCCCGTCGTTGCAGACACACACGACCTGATCGGAGGCCGCGTCCGGACGGTCGCCGCCGCCGATGGACAGGCCCGCGATGCGGATCGGGAAGAGGCACTTCCAGCAGATATCCGTGATGAGCTTGCCGGAGAAGAGCTCGGCGTCCGGACAGCCGGCATCGGACGCCGGCAGCGGGCGCAGCCAGAGGACCAGCAGGGAGGCCAGTACCACGCTCAGGAGGCTCAGGCGTACCGGTCGTCGCATCAGGCAGCCCCCACCAGATGCACCATTCCCAGCCAGGCGGCGAGGACCACCGCCCCGATCGCCCAGCCGGCCTCCGGCAGAACGGCGATGGAAAGCGCACCGACCAGGAGTCCGGCCAGGAACCAGAGGAGCCGCGCAGCTGGTGGATGCCAAAGGCCGGCGGGGGCCTTCATGGCACCGCCTCCGGCGGCACCTCGGCCACCAGGAAATGAGTCCCTCGTGCCTCGACGAAGGCGGGTACCCGCTCCAGGGCGAAGCGCGCCCGTACGTCCGGCGTGAGCAGGTAGACCGGGGCATCGAGGGCGTCCTCCACCGAGGTCAGCCCCTCCCAGCCGAGCCTGCGCTCGAGGCGGGTGGCCAGATAGGTGACCCGCAGGTCGCTGGCCTCGCGCCCCAACCGCCTGGCGGTCGCCACCTGGCGCTCGTCGCTGGCATCGAAGACCACCAGGCGCTGGGTGAAGGGCAGCCGGTCGAGGGGATTGACCGTTTCACCGGCTCTGACCAGGAGGGTGCCGTCGGCTGTTCGGACCTCGCGGGTCGCGGTGATGGTGGGATCGATCTCGCGCTGGCGGGGCTTGGCGGCGACGGGCAGTTCTTGGAAAGTGACGCGCTGCCAGTAACGTTCCAAGGCATGCTCGCGCAGCTTCTCCAGGTCGAGGGCGGCGAGGCGGCGCTGCAGCTCATCGACCAGATCGGGCTCGGTGACAGCCTTCACCGGGCCCCGCACCCCAAGGTCCCCGCGCTCGCCGGCGAGCACCCGCGTGCGCAGCCACAGGGGATCGGCAAGCCCGGCGACGCGCGCCAGCTCGCCATGCTGGCCGTGAGCCAGCAGCACCGGGGCGATGTCGATTCCGGCTGCCGCGAAGGGGGTGGGATCGAGCACCACCTCCGGGACGGGATCCATCCCGGCGAGCAGACTATGGATCTGGCGGACGAAGTCCATCAGGGACTCGTCCTCGGCCACCCCGCGGAAGACGACCCGCACCCGCGGGGTGTCGGCGGCGAAGGCGAAGATCTCCTCGAGCTGGGCGGCGCCCAGGGAACGGGAGGCCAGGACCGTGAGGCGGATATCCTGCGCGCGTAGAGCGGTCGCATCCTGACCCTGGTCGCCGCCTTCGATACTGACTGTCCCTTCCTGTCCAGCTAGGACGGAAGCAGGTGATTCGGAGACAGCTCCGGCCGTCGTATCCGGACACAGCTGCCCCAGATCCCGGCAGGCGGAGACAGTGGGAATGCCTTCGCGGAAGCGCTCGCGCTGCTGCCGGCCCAGGGTCTCGCCCGCGGCTTTGGCCTCGTCATGCGGATTGGCGTCGAGCCAGGCCGGTCGCTCGGTAGACTGGACCCACGACTGGATCGCCCTCGCCTGATCGCGCAGCGCCCGCAGCGCCTCGTCACGCCCCGCATCCCCGGTCACCGGAAGCGGTGCCAGGATCAACGCGAGCAGGAATACACCTAGCCTACCAGAGCGCATAGGCCCGTCCGATGACCCGGTGCTCCGGGAGAAAGCCCCAGTAGCGAGAGTCGAAGCTGTCGGCTGTGGCCCCCATCATCCACAGGTGACCGGGCGGCACCCTGCCGTCGCGAAAGAAGTCGTTGGGCGGGCGCTTGAGCGTGCCCGCGAGCGCCAGTCCCCCGCCGACATCGGCCCCGTTGATACGCACCGATTCCGCGCCGACCTGGATGCGGTCGCCTGCTACGCCAGCGGCGCGCTTGACGATGGTCTGCCCGTCGTGAAAGTAAGGACCCAAACCATCGGCCGCGAAGGCGACGACCGCGCCCCGCGTCGCCGCACGGTCATGGCGGTCGATGAGGAACCAACGGTGGGACGGCAGGCACTGGTGGTCCTGGTCGTCGTAGCCGATATGGAATCGGTCGGTCAGATAGGCGCCAGCCCCCAGCACCAGCAAGAGCACCAGACCGGCGCGCAGCACAAACCGCGGCCAGGTCATGCGCCGAGGTCCGGCAACCGCTTCTGCGGATGAGACTGGGGCGTTTATCAGGTCGTCACCCCGCCGGATCCCTGCCATGACTCACTCCCCCACCGGCGGATCGCACCGCTCGACGAGCCCGTTCTGCCGATACTTGGACACCACGGTTTGCCCCTGTGGGGTCAGGATCCGCAGATAGGCTACGCTGTCGATGCAAAGCACCGACCAGTACCCGTCGGTCACCGACGTTCCATCGCCATAGACGAGCGGGTTGTTCACCGCCTTCGGCGGCTCCGCGGCCGGTTTGATCACCGCGGCGAGTGCGATGATCCCGATGGCGAGCAGGACCGCCTGCGGCCAGACGCGGGATGGCACGAAGAGCTGATGCCATGGGTGGCTCATCGGGCCGGGCCTCCTGCGCCCTCTGGGTTGGCGTCAGGAACAAGGTAGTGCTCCGGAGGAGCAGCGATCACCGCCTGGGCGTCGAGCACCAGGAAGCCGCCTGCGGCGAGGCGTTCGGCTTGCTCCTTCTGGCGTGCCACCTCGGCGCCAAGCTGCGCTGGCTCCGCGTCGCGAACTGCCCCCGCCATGTCGAACAGGATCACCGGCGTGCGCAGCGCCAGCTCCGCGCGCAGACTTTCCGCGGTCCACCGCGCGCTGAGGTAGGCGGACCCAGCGGCGGCGGCAAGCACCAGGGGCACCACAAGCCAGAAGGATATTGTCATGCCGGCAAGCCGCGTGGCCGCGGAACCAGTCTCGGTCTCAGGCCGCATGACCACGCTCCGCCAGCAGCGCGCGGATCGCCTCCACCACAGAGAGTCCGCCCTCGCGCAGCCTCTGCAGCGCCGCCACGTCCTTGGGGTCGGTGGAATAGAGGAGCCGGCGGAAGGGGTCCACCACCAGGCGCCCGATGCCTCCGCCGCGGTCGGTCAGGACCATGATCTCGGAGTAGGCGCCGGGGAGGGTGTGCACGCTCTTCAATAGCTCCGCCCCGGCCTCGGTCATGGGCAAGCGCCGCTCGGCCTGCAGCTGCTCGATGGCCTGGCTCGGCTGGGCCAGCAGGAAGGTGTTGGCGCTGTTCTCCGCGATCGCCCGCCCGGTGGGGTTGTTGTAGAGGTCGTTCAGCGACTGGGTGACGGTCACCGCCGCGCCCCCGTACTTGCGAAAGCGCCGGTAGCCGGTCACGATGAACTTGGCCACATCGCCCTGGGTGAGCAGATCCCAGGCCTCGTCGATCACCACCAGCTTGGGCTGGGCGCGATCGCCCAAGTACATGACCTGCTGGATCTGGTAGATGAGCTGCAGGAGCACGACCTGCTGCAGGTGCTTTCTTCCTTTCAGCTCCTCGAGCTCCAGCACCACGAAGCTCGATTCGAAGGCCACCGTGTTGGCCCCGTTGAAGAAGCGGCCATACTCGCCCGCGGTGGTGAATGGATAGAGCTGCTGGCCCACGTCGCGGATGCGCTGGTCCTCGTCCGCCAGCAAGACCTCGGCCACGTCATCGACGCTCATGGCCGTGCCCTTGGTGTCCCACAGGGATTTCAAGGCACGCTTGAGCCCCGCGGTGCGGTAGTCCCCGAGCGGCTCGGTGGGAGCGGCCATAGCGGTCACCAGGGCGGTGATCACATCGGCCTCCTCCTCCCAGTTACGGATCAGCGCGAAGGGATTGAGACACAGGGTGGCCTCGCGGGTGAAGGCGATGAACTGCCCTTCCAGGGAGGCGCAGAGGTTCTCGTAGGAGCGCCCCACGTCGATCACCCAGCAGCGCCCGCCCACACTCAGGTTGGTGGCCAAGAGCTCGTTGGTGAGAAAGCTCTTGCCCGAGCCCGACTGGGCGGCAATGACCGCGTTGTAGTTCGAGGCGGTGTCGAAGAGCGAGACCTCCAGCAGCTGCCCCGAGCGGGCGACCAGATTCAAGACAGGCGTCCCGGTCCCCTTCCAGTCGCCGAACACCGGCATCAGGGTCACCGCCTGTGTGGCGGCGAGCGTCCTGTAACGCATGGAATCCCTGAGCACGGCACGCTCGGCACCGAAGGGCAGGCAGTGCAGGAAGAGCGGCAGCGAGAAAAAATGATCGGCCATGACCTGAAAGCCCAGCTCGCGCCAGTAGGTGCGCAGGTTCGAGAGCGCCGCCACCGCCTCCGCCTTCGGGGTGAAAAGCACCAGCCCTAGATAGGCCTTCAGGGGCCGGTCGCCGTTGTCCAGGGCTTCGAACAGGACGTCGAAGCCATGCTTGCGCTGGGCCAGCGCCGGCAGGAACTTGACCATGGGCCCATAAGCCATGTTGGCGGCCCACTGGCGCTGGGCGGTGAGCTGCACGCGCGTCGCCTCGGGATCGGGGAAATAGAGATTCAGGCAAACCAGCAGGTTGTGGCGCACCCCGCGGGTGCCCGAGAGGGGATCGCCCAGGAAACGCGCGGCGAGCCCGAATCCCAGGCGGTCCGGAAAGCGCTTCACCGACAGAGTCTGCACCCGACAGCCACCGAGGGTGAGGCCGTGGGCGTCGACATCCAGTGCACGGTCCAGATCCAGGAGCTGCTCGCGGATCAGGCGCCCACCGTCGCACTCGGGGACGATGCGGTCGCGCCAGCCGGCACCTTCGCCCCAGTTGAGCAGGGTGCTCAGGAGGCGCACGTAACGGTCGGCGGTGAGCGGCTCGGGTCTCAGGCCCGCCGTGGTCAGGACCTGTGCCGCCCCGACCCGCAGCTCCGCGGCGGCATCGAGCTCCGCCTCCGCCGGCACCGCGGCGGCGATGGGGAGCTTGACGGTGACCAGGACCTGCAGGTTGCGAACGCGCAGGTCGCTGCCCGGGCCCAGGGCCGCCTCGGTGCCCCGGCGCAGGAACTCGGCGCGCTGCACCGTGGCCTCGCGCAGCAGGGCGTCGGCGTGCTCGATGCGCAGGCCGCGCATGCGCGCCAGCGGCTCCTCGATGTCCGGGGAGGCCCAGAGCATGACTTGCAGCAGGGTGTCCTTCGGCCAATCCTGGTTGAGCAGGACCGAGAGGCGGTCCGCCTCGCCCTGGTCCCCTGCCGGCAGGGGCTCGCACAGGAAGCCGAAGGCGAGGCTGGCATCGTCCAACAGGAAGAGCCCCTCCGCGGCGGCATAGGCCAGGGCTGGAAACAGGTCGCTCGCCCGCGGTCCGCGGAACTGACGCAGCGCGCTCACGTGTGCTTTCCCGGCGCCCGCAGCCGGATCAGCGGCGGGTCGCGCCTTACCCAGGCGGCACGCCCGCGGCGCACCAGGGCGCGGGCGCGGGCCGGATGACAGGGGCTGAGCGGGAAGCCGTCGGCGGCACGCACGGCCACCCGCCCGAGGGATTGGGCTTCGCGTACATCGTCGGGAATCGGGTCGCGAGGCATGGCTCGTCCCTCCGCGGGGAAGAGGAGATGGCGGTTTCCCGCCGGACCTCGGCGACGCAGCGCCGGTGGGGGCCGCTCGGGCAGGGCGACTAGAGGATGGGCAGGGTGGCGGTTACGATGTTGTCGATGATGTCCGGGGCGACGAAGACGCCGAGCCCGGCGGCGACGCCGACCACGAAGCCCATGATGGACTGGCGCATGACGCCGGCCACCAGGCCGACGACGATGAAGGTGATGGCGATGATGCGCCCGAGGATGCCGGTCATCCAACCGGTGAGCATGTCGTAGGCGCCCTGGAACTCGGCGCCACCGGCACCTGCGAAGACCGTTTCGGGCACGGCGAGCAGGAACGCGGCCAAAGCCAGGACGCCGATGCCGAGCAGGGTGGGTTTGGTCATGTGCTTCATGGTCTCTCCGTTCGAGTTGGGGGGATAAATAAACTCGCGTGCCTTACCGGGCGCACTGTCCCGACCGCTTGCCTTCTCCGGCGCAGGGGCCTCAGCTCCCGAGCAGATCGGGGCCGGACTTCGGCGCCTTGGTTTTCTTCGGTATGCGCATCGCGCCCGTGTTGCGACCGGAGCGGGTACTGCTCTGCTGCGTGTCGCGCCGCTCCATCTGCAGCGGCCGGATCAGCGTGACCCGTTCCGGCTCCGCCGGCCCACCGACGGTCCAGCGGCGCGGCTCGATCTCTGTGTAGAGATAGCCGGGGGCGTGCAGGTCGCCGCGGCTGTCCTCCCAGGGGGCGATCCAGATGCGCATCACCTTGGCGGGCAGGCGCCTGGCCAAGGGATCCTCGGGGTACGCGGGAACGGCGCTAGTCGAGACGGTGCGTGTGCCATTGATTACGGCGGCCTGTCTGTCGGCCTTGGCGACAAGCCCGCCGGATGCCTTCGGCCCACCGGTACCGGTCGTGGCACAGCCGCCCAAAGAGAGCGCGAGTGCCAGACAGGACGCAGACAGCCAGGACCTGTTCTTCTTCATCAAGGCGTCTCCAGAAACAGCTCGTCTTCCAGGCGCGGGGCGTCCTTGATCGGTGGACGCTTCACAGCGGCCTGCGACAACGCAGAGCCGTCGGTCAGCCGGTAGACCTCGGAGGTGGACATACACAGGGGCTTGCTCGGGTATCCGGGGCAGGCGAAGTCCTGCTTGCCGATGCCCGCGCAGCCGGCAAGGGAGCCGGTCAGTAGCAGCATCAAGGTCGGCACGTGCGTGGCTCTCATTCTTTGCCCTCCAACCAGGCTTCCAGGTCATCGGGGACGCCCTGCTGCAGGCGCCCGTCCGGTGCGATCAGGTAGGGGACTCCCCGGATGCCGAGCAGACGCGCAGTCACCAGGGCGCGCTGCGCCTGGCTCTGCCCGCAGGTGCCCGCGGCCTCGGGGAGCGCCTCGACCTTGCCGGAGAGCAGGGCCTCGCGCGCGGCGGTGGCGTCCCGCTCGGCTAGGCAGTCCAGGCGCACCACCGCCGTCTCGGAATCGCGTCCCAGCACCGGCAAGGGAACCAGCCGGAAGCGGTAGCGCTCCGCGAGGTCAGGAAGCTTTTCCAGGAGGCTCCGGCAGTGCGGGCAGCGGGGGTCGACGAATGCCACGACATCCTCTTTGCCGTTGCCCAAATCGATTGCCCCGAGGGACGCGGGGTCGAGCCCCAACCGCTTCAGGTCGACGCGCGCGGCGAGCCGAGCGCCTTCCTCCAACGTCGTGATCTTGGCCCCGTGCCACAGGTCCCAGGCCGGGCCGGGCCGGTGAAGACGTAGCGACCGTTGTCGGAAACGAAGAGCACCCGCTTCCCGACATCGACCATCTGCACGCCGGTTACCGGCAGGCGCTGCATGCCGCGGATGCCGCGCAGCAGTTCCTGGACACCTCCGGGGGTCTGCTTGCTCGCCGGTGCAGCAGCGGTCTCGGCTGCCTGAGCGACCTGCAGACCGGTCGCGAAGGCGAGCACGATGGCAGTGAGGGACTTTGGCCGGATAGGGATCATGGGGCTATGGTTTCCGATTTCTTTTCACTCGGCCGCTGCGAGAGGTACCGGTATTCGGCGTCTTTCCCGACAGTGCTCAACCGGCGATGCGCAGGGTCGCGCCCCGGTTCAGCACGAATTCGATGCTGCGCCCGGCGTCGATCTCGATTACGGGGAACATCTCCTCGGCCATGTCCATGAAGAAGTCGGCGAGACGATCGAGGGAGTCACCCGCGCCGCTCACTGCCGCGCCCTGCATCGCCTGGGGTGTCAGTACGTTCTGAAAGGTCGCGCTCTGGCCGGCGGTGGTGGAAAGGGCGGTGACGGGGACGGTGGAGAACATCTTGCTGAAGCCCTCCACGAAGGAGGCCATCATGGCCTGGGCGATGATCTTGCCCTGCTTGCTCACCAAGCGCCCGCGCACCCCGACCTTGCCGTCCTCCCCGGTGGCATAGGCGTCGATGGGCACCTCGATGGCGCCGCCATCCCCTCGCACGCAGGTGATGGCCTCGGTGCGCAGGTAGGCGCGCTCGCTTGCCAGGTCGCCGTAGCCGGCGAGCACCAGGAAGCACTCGCGCACGTCGGCGCGGAAGCGGTTGGGCAGGATGGCGTCGTGCTCGATGCGCACCAGCGCCGGATAGGGATCGCGCCGGGATTGCTTGCCGGTGGGCGCGTCCATACCGGAGAGCAGGACACCGCGCAGGATGCTACCGGCGGGGATGAGGACGGCATCCTCGGGAAGTGCCTCTTCCTCTTGCTTCGGCTCGGCGGCGATCAGGCGGATCTGGAGCCCCTTGGGCCCTCGGGCGGTCTCAGCGCCGACCGCGGGCCTGGGCATCTTGCCCGGTTGTGCCGGCTGACCCGTCGGTGGCGGCTCGAACAGCCGGTCGAGAGGGCGTGGCGTGTGCGAAGAGCCCGGCGTTTGCTCCGCGGGTAATTTCACCGGCGGAAGGGCCGCCTCCGCCGGTGGTGCAGTGGGTTTGGTGTTTTCGATCTTCAGCTGCTTGCGCAGAGCGGCCTGCTGCCGGCGCAGCTCCTCGAGCTGCTTTGCGTTCTCCCGGCGCAGGCCCTCGATCAGGGCATCGCGCTCCGGGTCCACGCCCTTGCCCAGGCCGAGCTTGTCCAGGCTGACGGCGAGCTGGTCCATGTGGGATTCCAACCGGCGCAGCCGCTCGGCCAGCCCCTCGATGCCGATGGCCCGTGGGTCGGCGTCGGTCAGAAGGTTGGTGATCAGGCGTTTGCGCTCGTCGGCACTGCCGCCGCGTTTGTCCGTGGGCGCAGAAACCAGGAGCGAGGCGAGCGCGAGGATCAGGGCGACGGCACCGCCCAGCACCAGGGCACGGCGCAGACGCGGCGAGAGCCCTTCCCAGCGATCCCCGAGGCTCATCGCTGCCCGCTCAGGAGAGATGGCCACTCGCCCCGCTCGGGGTCCGAGTCATCGGGGCGCACGGCGACATAGAGCTCGGTCTCCTCGCCGGGGGCCAGGCGCGAGCGCGGCCAAGCGGCGACGGCGGCCACCACCGTGCCGGAACCGGCGCCGCAGCGATACTCCTCCAAGACGATGGATTGCTTGCCCTGGTTGCGGGCCTTGGCCGCGAGGATGTGTAGCCCCTGCCCCTCGAAAACCTGGGCAGTGGTCACCGCGAGATTCGGCTGGCGGCAGTCGAGGCGCTCGCCGCGCCCGACCTTGCGCAGCCCGTAGCCAGGGGGCACCCAGTTCTGCGCCAGTGCCCGGAAGATGGAGGCGATGTGCTCCACATAGGGCTGGTCGTTGCGCACCAGGGGCCGTGGTGGCTTGAGGGCCGGAGTGGCGATGCGCACCGGAGCCACACCGCCCGTGAGCACCAGGCGCACCTCCCGCGGCGGGATGTGCCGCGGGGCGAGTGTCAAGGAAATGGCTGTGGCGGTGTCGCCCGCCTCGGTGATGAAGAGGCTCACCGGCTCCTCGCTCGCGGTCGCGACGTAGATGGCGTTGCCGTCGACCTGGGTCGTCGCCCTTGAGACGGTGCGTACCTGGGGTGACGTGAATGGGGTGACGATGCGGTTGAGGTGATCAATGGCGACCTCGACGATGGCGGTGGTTCCCGGGGAGACCCGGATGGTCTTGGGTCCCAGGGCCAGGGCGGCTGCTGGAGCCTTTCCCACCTCCGGAGTGTCCTCGACCGACACTTCGGCAGAGACATGGCGAATGGTCGCCGGCGGGTCATTTGCGGCCAGCAGCACCGCGCGTGGCACCGCCGGAAGCGCGATGCCGGGATCCTCGGCGGCCTGCAGCGGGACGCTGCCCACCAGGGCGCCGAGTCCCAGGGCGCAGATCAAGGTCCTAGTCATGGCGTTCTCCTGTGGGGAGATCAGCCGATTCCGGCGGCTGGGCGTCGGTCCGCTCGCCCACCCGCGGATCATCGGGATAGACGTCGAGATGACGGATCACCGGGCGGTAGTGGGCGAAGCCCACGATCAGCTCGTAGGTGCGGGTGCGGGCCACGGGCTTGCCGCCTGGGCCGCTGGTGGTCTGCACGCCGGTGACGAAGACCTTGTCCGTCGGCGGGTCGTAGGCGATGGCGCGCACGTTGAAGCTCATGCTCACGCGCTCGCGTTGGATCTCCCGGACTTGGGCGGCCATCACCTCCAGTACCGGACGGCGCAGTGAAGGGGCGAGCAAGGGATCGACCGCCTTCTGGATGAATTCGGCGCTGGAGGGGCTCACGTTGCCGAGCAGCTCGGCGACGAACAGCGCCCAAGCTTCCTTCACCTCCTGGCTGGCGCTTTCGCGGGCGACGCACACCTGCCCCTCGAGCACCGGCGGGACCAGGACTACCGTGTGATCGGCGCGCAGCAGCGCGACGGCGGTGATCAGGTTGGTGCCGATCAGGCCCAGCACCGCCAGGCGGTGCAGGCGGTTCTCCAGAGTCAGGCCACGCCAGGTCGCCAGGAAGTCCGAAAGCGTCACGGCAGCCACCGGCGGATGAAGGGATTGGGCGTGGTCCGACCGCGCAGACTGAGCAGACCCGACCAATAGGCCCAGTGCAGGGCATAGCCATCCGGACGGCTGTCGCGGAAACGCCCGTAGAGGCGCACGAGGACGATGCCGAGCAGGAGGAACACCAGGAGCTGGTCGGCCAGGATGCCGAGCACCAGCATGAGCACCACGGGCACCAGGTCGTCGATGCGCCACAGCAAGAGCGTAGGCGGGTCGTCGACGTGACGGGGAATTTCGACGGGGTGGGACATGCGGCCTTCGGGCAGTAAGGATGGCCGCTATGGTCCTGTTTTTCGCGTTGGGGGAGAAAGGGCGAAAGGTGCTCGAAAAGACGCACTTTTCCGGCGCTACGGGTCAGCAGTCAGATTGGAGCCTTTTCGCTGCCGTGGACAGGTTATGGCTTTCAGGGTGGGCGGTGATCAGAGCTCTTTATCGTGGCTTGTAGAAGAATCATAGCCGAGGTGGTCGCAACGTATGCATCAAGGCCGGCCAAGTCAGATCCCCTAATCCCAAGAGTGCAGGTATTTGGTCTGCTCTTCGGTGAGGTTGCCAATCGTCACACCCAATGCTCATTTCTCTTTCTACGACGCGGATCGGTCCGGATGTCCCTTGCCATTCGGCAAGGTTACGGAAAGCTTGCCACGAGACGATCACGCCTAAGCTGTTTCCAACGTCGCAACCAACGCAGCGACGACCAACCCAGGAGACAGACCATGAGATCAGTACGCAGAAGTGTCATCTCGATCGCTATGACGGGTCTGCTGACCGGCACCACGCTAGCCGCTCTTGCCGATACCGCCAAAGGCAAACCCTTCGAAGGGGTGATGGTGGAAGGCGCCGTGGTCGTGGATCAGTTCCCCACCGAGGTGCAGAGCGGCTCCGTCCAGGTGAAGGACGAGAGTGAAGCAGCGCTGCTGGCCCAGGCCAAGATCACCTCCGGCGAAGCGGCATGAATCGCCGAGAAGGCGCTACCCGGTAAGGTCGTGGAAACCCGGCTCGATGAGGATAACGGCTACCTGGTGTGGAAGGTCGAGCTCATCGGCGACCAGGGGCAGGAGCACCAGTTGAGCATCGACGCCGGCAATGGCCGGCTATTGGCCATCGAGGCAGGCGAGAAAGACGAGCATGAGGAGGCGAATGACCGCGAGGATCGCGACGAGCACGAGCACAGCCGCTGGAAGTTCTGGGAAGGCAACGACCGGGACGAAGGCGGCGCTGAGCACGAATGAGCGTTCGGGGGTGCGCCGTCCGATGAGGGTCGCATCCCATCCTGTCTCAGCCTCCCATCCGCCCATAGTCTGGGACATCGCAGCTCTTTAACCGACCAGGAGAACAGCAATGAACGACCTCGAGCGCAGCCCGGACCTCAGCCTTTTCGTCAAGGTCCCGGTCATCATCACCATCTACTTCTGGGTCATCAAGATCCTCGCCACCACGGTCGGCGAGACCACGGCGGACTACCTGATCTTCAACCTGCACGTTGGCCTGAGCGCGACATCCGTCGTCATGAGCGCCCTGCTCGCGGCCTTCCTGTATGCCCAAGTCAAGAGCAAGACCTACATCCCCTGGCTCTACTGGACGACGGTGGTGCTCGTCAGCATCGTGGGCACCCTCATCACCGACAACCTGTCCGACAATCTCGGCATCCCGCTTCAGACCACCACCATCGCCTTCAGTCTCGCCCTGGTCGGCACCTTCGGGCTCTGGTACCTGCACGAGCGATCCCTGTCGATCCACAGCATCTACACGGCCAAGCGCGAGCTGTTCTACTGGGCCGCCATCCTCTTCACCTTCGCTCTGGGCACCGCCGCCGGCGACCTGGCCGCGGAATCCCTGGATTGGGGCTACGCGAACTCGGCCCTGATTTTCGGTGGAATGATCGCCGCGATCGCGATTGCCTTCTTCGTCTTCCGGCTCAACGCCATCCTGGCTTTCTGGCTGGTCTACATCCTGACGCGTCCTCTGGGGGCCTCCTTCGGCGACTACCTCTCGCAGCCGCTGAGCAACGGCGGGCTGGGCCTCGGCACGGTGGTCACCAGCGCCTGGTTCCTCGGGGCCATCTTGTTGCTGGTGGTTTTTCTGACAGTGAGCCGTGTCGATGCGCCGCGCCTGTAGGCGGAGCCGCTCCCGATCCTGGCCGACGAAAAAGTCTAATCATCGAAAGATCGCCGGCACGGATGCCGGCGAAGGAGGTATCGACATGTTGGTCAATGCCAATCATCTGAAGCTGACGCTGGACGGCCGGTCGATCCTGCAGGACGTCAGCGTCCACATCGAGCGGGGCGAGATCTACGGCCTGCTCGGCCCGAACGGGGCCGGCAAGAGCACGACCATCGCCGTCCTGCTGGGGCTGTACGAGCCGGATGCCGGCGAGGTGCGACTGTTCGACCAGGCCCGGGGCCACCCAGTTGAGCTGCGCGGGCGTATCGGCGTGATGCCGGAGCGTGCCGGTTTCTACGAATGGATGAACGCTTCGGACTATCTGGCCTGGTACGCCAGTTTCTACGGCGGCCTGCAGCAGCCGGTGGCCGATCTGCTGCACCTCGTGGGCCTGGGAGATGCGGGCGGGCGACCCATCGGCCAGTTCTCGCGCGGCATGCAGCAGCGCCTGGCCCTGGCCCGTGCGCTGGTCGACGGCCCCGAGCTGCTGATCCTCGACGAGCCGACCAACGGGTTGGACCCGCGAGGCCGGAGGGAGATTCATGACCTGCTGCTGCGCCTTGCCGCGGAGCGCAACGTCGGCATCCTCTTGTGCACGCACCTACTCGATGATGTCGAGCGCCTCTGCAGCCGCATCGGCATCATCGACGGCGGTCGCACACGCCTGGAAGCGAGTCTGCAGGAGCTGGCTGCCGTGCACTCCGCGGGCAGGCGCTTTCGCCTGCGCCTCGAGCGGCCTCCGGCGGACCCCGCGTCGCTGCCCGCTGGGGTGACCCTGACCAACGAGGGCCAAGGCTGGTGGCAATGCGTGATCGCCCCGGACAACAGCAGGCCCTTGCCGATCCTGTGGGAGGACCTGCTGGTGGGGCACGACTGGGAGATTGCCGAGATCCACGCCACGGGCGGCGGTCTGGAGGCACTCTACCTGCAAATGACCACAGGCAGTGAAAGTGAGCTGAAGGAGGAAGCGGTATTAGCGCGACCACCCAGATTGCCCGCAAAGAGCGAGGGGCCTTGCTGCAGGACCAGCGCGGGCTCGGTTGGCTGCTGGCGTTCAGCGCCGTGCTCTCGGCCTTCGCCCTGCTGTTGATCAGCAACCAGGAATTGAGCCTGTTGGACAATGCACAGGTCGTCTACATGCTGGCCGGCACGGTCACGGCCGCGGGGGCGGTGATTGCCGTGATCCTGGGGGCCGACGCCTTTGCCGGGGAGCGCGAGCGCGGGACCCTGGTGCCCCTGCTGATCGCGCCCATCTCGTCCTCCGCGCTGGTGAACGGCAAGGCGTTGGGGCTGGTCAGCGCCTGGGGCCTGATGTACCTGCTGTCCCTGCCTTACCTGTGGGCGGTTGGCGCCGGGGGGCAGAACTTGGTCCAGGCCATTTTGTACCTGGCGCTGTTCGGCACCCCAGTGGTGCTGGGGTTCGGCTATTTGGCCATGGCGCTGTCGGCACGCAGCGGCAGCGTCCTGACCTCGCTGCTGACCAGCCTGATCGTGCTGCTGTTCACCGCCAGCCCCTTGCTGCTGGGCCCTGGGCTGCGCAACAGCACCATCGGAAAGGCGCTCGATGCGGTCAACCCCTTCTCCGGCGCGCTCAACACCTACGATGCCGTGATCATCGACAGCGACCCCTTTCTGGCACAGTTGCCGCGCTTCGCCCTTGTGCTGACCTGGCTTGCCGTCACCTTCCTGGCTGCGCGCAGGAGCGCGCGCCGACCCCGCTTCCGCTAAAGAGGAGCACTCGCATGAAACCCCTACGCCGATACCTTTTCGCCTTCTTGCTCCCGCTCTTGCTCGGGCTCGGCACGGCCCAAGCGGCCGACCTGGAAATTGCGCTGGAGCCGGACCAGAACAATCCCGCCACCCCGACCATGGGTAACGCCATGCATTTTCACAGCGCGATTCGCAACGCCAGCGCTCACCCCATCGAGGGACTGGTGGCCTGGATCAGCCTGGTCGAGGTCACGCCGGGGCGCGAGCAACCGATGGACCTGGAGGACTGGAGCGCACACAAGGCGGTGGCTGGCGCCACGTTGGGTCCCGGCACCACCTTGGCTACCGACTGGCCGATGCGCCTGATCCAAAGCGGCGACTACCGCGTGGTGATCAGCGCCACCGACCGCAACGAGCGCAGCGTCTATACGAGCCCCACCCTGGAGTTTCACGTGGCGCGCAAGCCGATCGTCGAGTCCAGCCGCATCCTGCCGGTGGCGCTCGGCCTGCCCTTGCTGATCGGCGGGGTCATGGCTTATCGCGGGTGGCGGCAACGGCGTCGCACTTGAAAGTTGAGGTAGATCCAACACTCGTCACGAGCCGCGATTTGGGAGTCGGAGACGTCTCTGGTGACAGACGCTTCCTCCCTGGCTACCTGGCTACCGCCTCATTTTTTGGCCTTGTCGAGCTCCACGAGCTCGCGCAGCAGCGCCTCGATGTTGGCAAGATGGTGCTCCATCGTTGCCCAATGCTGTTGCATCATTTCCCGACTCTGCATCACCATCGCCTGTCTCTGTTGCATCATCTCCGGGCTCATCATCATGCCCATGCCCCCCGGTTGTCCCGGCATTGTGCCCCCTTTCCCTCCCTGCATCATGGGCATCGCGGGTGCTTGCGCCGGTGTCGTCTCTTCGGCGACAACGGCGCCGAGTGGGACAGCAACCAGGGAGATCGAGAGTGACATGGCGGCGACGGTCGGTATCTTGGTTTGCTTGTTCATGGTCGGTCTCCTGTTGAGTCGTAGATCGGATCTCGTTTCTTCATCGCCCAGAGCTGGGTGGTGTCTACCCCTAGTTTAGAACCTGTGCGTTCCGCACAAGTCAGGGCGCTCTTGCGCGGGTCTCGCAGCGGCGTATCCAAACCTGTCACCGCAGGGTCCGCAGATACCGGATGATCTTCCAACGGTTGTTCTCGTCGAGCGCATCCTTGAATGCCGGCATCGCGGTTCCCAAGCCGGCCCCCCCTTCGCTGATCGCCCACATCAGATAGCCGTCGCTTGCGATCGGCCGGCTCATGAGCCAGCGAAGATTGGCCGGCGGTGGCGACATTCCGGCGGCTGCCGGGCCGTTGCCCTCGCCCGTACTGCCGTGGCAGGAAGCGCAGTCTGCTCGATACAGAGCCTTTCCCTGAGAGATCACCTGTGTGTCGGCTGAAAGCGGGTTACGCAGACTGCGATAGGTTTCCGGAAGCCCTGTCATCATGACCTGTCGATGTCGTTGCATGGACGAGCCCATCATCATGCCGTACCCCCGCATTCCGGGACCCATCATCCCGCTTGGGCCGCCCCGCATCGGGGAAGCTCCTGTACCGGGTTGGCCGGCTCCCAGGGCCGTATTGTCACCACAACCGCCCAAGGTAGCCGTTGCGGCCAGGAGCGCCACGACCGTAAGAAAGCGACTTGGCCTTGGTCGGGGCCCGTTCTGCTCCAGTCTCAATAGTCGCGAGGCAGGGGCTCCATCCAGCGTTGATTCGGTGACAGAGCGAGTTGCAGGGTGCCCCAGGGGGTTCGCGGTTGCCACGCCTTGCGCCATCGGTCGGATTCGCCAGGGAAGGGACGCGAACGTACTCGACGAGTATTCGTGGAGCATGGTCTTGCCTCCGGTGGATTATTCCGAGAGGTCCTTGCGCTTCTGCTCGAGCTCATCGCGATCGATCTCGTCGCGTGCGTAGCGCTCGTTCAGGATCTCGCGATCGCTCTTGCGGTCGGCCGGTCGCCGGGCCGTGCTGGTACGTATGGCCAAATGACCACGCCGATGATCAGGCTCCAGATCGGTCTCTGGTCGGTTGTCTGCTTGTTCTCTCCAACAGTTTGTCCACAAGAGCCGGTGCGACGTTCCGCCTCTTGCCTCGACCACCATTGCGCCCCCTCCATGGAAGCTGATAGATGCGGCAAGACCCGACCTTTTTAGGATTCTGTAACAGCCAACCCGGGTTTACACGGTTTGTCGGCCCAACGCACTCGGTGATCAGGTGCCCCTCAGAAGACCAGCCAGGCTTGCAGATACAGGGTATCGTTGTCCGACGCTCCCGTCGTGGCTCCGTCGAACCGGCTGTACGCGATGTACTGCAGCGAGAGCTTGGGGTTGAACCAGCGCCACCAAGATGGGCCACCTTTATTGTTATAGGGTAACCAGTCGAGCTGGAAGGTCATCCAGGCGCTGTCCGGTGACCCATTGTCCGTCCCATAGTAGGCGGCGTCTGCGTCCCCGCGCAGGTTCGAGTACCCGACCGTGAGGCCCCAGGTCTTCTCGTACAAGTAGCTCACGTTGCCGTTGAATGCGCCGAGGTCGTTGGAGCTGTTGGTCGCCACGCCCAGCTGCTGACTGGCGCTGAGATCCTGATGCTCATGGATCCATGAGACACGAGCGACAAGGTCATCTCGATCTGTGGAGAACTGATACTGCAGATCCACGCCAACGTCGTCGATGCGATCGCTTCCGGCGGAATGATCGCCCCCGGGATACGTATTCGCGATCATGCCGAAGGTGCCACCGGCCAAGTAGTGTGGACCCCAATTATGTTGGAGGGCGAGCCGCCAATAGGGTGCAACGCCGTCGATTTTCGCACTGACATCCTCGGGGGAGACACCAAGGGCGCGCAGCGCACTGTCCCCAAGTGAGCCGTAGCCATCCAACTCCAAATACACGAGGTCGTTCCACAGGGCGTAGACCCCCAGACTGCCCACCTGCCCCCCGAGACTCTGGATCAGAGTGCCGGCCGCCGGGGTCTCTGCGATCCCGGATGACGAGAAAGGAAAGCTCCACGCCGGTGTGGTGTTCCAGAGATCCTGGACCGTCGGGTTGTTGTTGGCATCGAGCCCATAGACGAGCGGTTTGCCACCGACCGTTGTGCTGCCGGTTAACCGAAGGTCCGTATTGTCCCAGGAAAACACTTTGCCAACCCCATCGTATGTCGTCTGAACAAAGGCTCCGGCGTTGCCGTAGAGGCGACCGCCGAAAAAGAGGCTTGTCTGCGTCACGGCGATATTGTTGTTGCCTCCGAAGTCCTGGGGTGGGTCCGTGATGTCCGCCGATGTATGGGTGAATGAGGGTTCCAGCATTACGGCAAACTTCTTGTACCAAGGTACGTCACCGGCACTCTCTGTGTAGCCCGTTAGCTTGAACTCGCGCCCGAAGGCATTGAGCTGCGGGTAGGCCGTGTGGCAGGTAGTGCACTCGACGCCCATCTGGCGTGCGAATGCAGGAATGGCGTTGGCTAACTCGGGGACCAAAGACAACACAAGGAATGTCAAGGCCGCGACGAGCCCGCCGCTGACGTCTAGGGCAGCTCGGGCAGTGCCTTCAGTGTTGCGAATACCAAGCATGTTGGTGCTCCTCCGGATATTTTTTGACTCCGCGGTCGTACGCGCAATGCGAAACGACTGTGCCGATGCGTAGTAAACCCGTCTCTCGAGCCCTTGTCGCACCGGTGGCATGCGCAGTGGCCGAGCGCTGATTGTGCTTACCGGATCGTCAGGAATTCGCTTAGCGATCCGCAGCGTATGACTTTCGCAATGCCGCGGCTATACGATGCAGGTCGGCCTAGGCTCGTCAATACACGCTATCGACGGTAGACAATAGAGGGGCAGGTCAACAAGACGGACATTTGGTGGGACTTGGTGCTCCCCCGGTTGTGTCCGACCGGATGTCCGCGGCGGCAAGTGCACACCCGCTGGAAGTCAAACCCCGTTCGCGGTCGGCGCCCAGACCTTTCAGTGCCAGTGGGATGGATTGGTCCTTGTAGTCATCGGTCTTGCGCTGCATGGATGCTCCTTACCTGCTGCATAGAGAATTAATCGCTGTCGGAGCGACCCCGAGGAATCAGCGAATGCCCGTTTGGTGCCTCATGACAGCTTCGCTCTTAATTGAGCGTTCTCGGTTCAGGGAATCGGGCACTCGCTCTCCGCGTCCCGGCAAGAGGTCTTCGAGGAAGTAGGCGGAGAAGGCCGTCTTGCCCGGCAAGCCGGATTTACCATAGAGCCCTCTCGCTTGCTGGCGCACGGTCGACTCGGCCGTACAGCGTAAGGCCGCGATCTCTTTGTGGGAGAGGCCCTTCAGCAGCATCCATCCGATTTCCTGCTCCGCGTCGGTAAGACCCCAGCTGCGGAACTGCTCGGCGATCTCCGCGCCGAGTCCTGCTCGGTAAGTCCGCACGCGATCGCGCCACTCCATCCCGCTCGCGCGAGCGATTCCCAGCGCCTCGATCAACGCCATCTGCTCACCGTGCTGGCGTTGCGTTCGGCGGATCAGGACGAAGACGCCCCCGACGCCGATCGCAAGCAACGTCTTTTCCATGGCATCGATCACAAACTCGGCCGGGCTGACGGGATCCGGCTCAGGATCCGCGTCGACAAGTAAGTCGAGGGTTGTGAGGCCGACGCCAGCCAGCACGGCGGCGGTCAACAACAGGGCATAGCGGGAAATCCTCGGCATTGTCGGTCCTCCTGGCAGAGTCGTTCTTCAGAGATCCGAGCCCCGCACACCGCGGAAGCCGAAATGCGGTTTGCGTTTGCCCGCGGCTGCCTTCGTACAGATGGCGTATGGAGGCTCCGTAACCATTGGAAGATAAAAGTGTTTCAAGCAGCTATGACATCCAACGAATCGCACAGGCGATGCAGGCAGCGCTCAATGTGCTCACCGTTCGCCGGGACGCTGCAAGGGCATCCCGGCGTCGTGGAAACCGAAAGTCACGCACAAACGTACCGACGAAGGTCCCATGCCGTCCGTCCTGTTCGTATTCCACAGCCACACCTGCGGTGGCATCGAGAAGCACCTTCTCACCTTGATGCAGGGACTCGCTGGTCGTGGCTACCGGACCGCCTTCGCCGGCCCCGCTGATTCCTGGCTGATGGGTCAGGTCCGCGCGCATGGCCTGAGCGGATACCATCTGCCGATGCACGGTATGTTCGACCTCTGGTCGGCCCTGCGCTTGGTGTCCCTGGCGCGCAGGGTCGGCGCGGATCTGATTCACTCTCACGCTACGCGCGGCGCGCGCTATGCCCGCTTCGCCGGCGCGTTGACAGACATTCCGGTGGTCTCGACCGCCCATTCGACCAATGCCGGCAAGCACTTCGGCGGTGCAGACCGGATCATTGCCGTCTCCAAGGCTGTTGCCGATTTCCTCGAGACCTGCGGCTACGACCGAGAACGCATCCTCATCGTGCACAATGGGGCTCCCGACATCCGCCGGGTCCCAAGCACGCGTGCTTTGCGCCAAGAGTTGGGGATCCCGCCTGATAGGCCCCTGATCGGGCTTGTCGGGCGTTTCATCCGCGACAAGGGACATGACATTGCCATCGAGGCCCTTTCGCGCTTGTCCGTTCCGGCCCATCTGGCCCTGATCGGCGACCACGCGACGCCTTGGGGTCGGGACATGCGCCTGCGCAGCCACTCCGCTCCCGCCCCCAACCGCATCCACTTCGCCGGTTTTCGCGACGAAGTGCAGGGGCTGTTGGGCGATTTCGACCTGCTCGTCGCCCCGTCTCGGCGCGAGGCGTTGTCGCTGGCATTGATCGAGGCAGCCGCTGCCGGCGTCCCCGTTGTTGCCAGCCGCATCGGCGGTACCCCGGAGGTCGTCCTCGACGGCCAGACAGGAATCCTCGTCGCGCCGGAGGACCCCACGGGCCTTGCCCGCGCCATCGAATCCCTGATCATCGATCCCGCCTTGCGCATGCGCCTGGGGCAGGCCGCGCGCCGGCGCTACGAAGACCATTTCTCCCTCCAGCCCATGCTCGATGCCACCGAGGAGGTCTATCACGGTCTGCTCGCGGCAGCTCACTCACCCGGTCTCGCACGCTTCGGCTGAGCGCGCGCCAGCGTCCGGTAGACGATAGGCATTACGATCAGCACCAGGGGCATTTGGACGAGCAGACCGGAGATGATCGCCACCGCCAGCGGCTGCTGCATGGCGGAGCCCTGCCCCAGGGCGAGTGCGAGCGGCAGCAATGCGAGGATGGCGGCCAGCGTGGTCATGGCAATGGGGCGCATCCGGCTCTTGCCCGCCTGAATCAGTGCCCTGTCTCGGGGCTGACCGGCTCGCACCAGGGCGTGGTACTCCGAGAAATAGAAGATCGACACCTCGGTGACGATGCCGACGATCATGGTCATGCCCATCATCGCCGTGATGTTGAGCTCCATGCCCGTCACCCACAGGCCCGAGAATACCGCCGCCATGGCGAGGAGGGGTGAGAGCAGGATCGCCAGCGCGGCGGCGAAATCCTCGTAGAGGAAGAGCAGAAGAAGAAATACCAGGGCAACGGCCGCGACGAACACCCCGATGAGGCCGCGAAAGGCGATCTGCTGCTGCTTGTAGAGCCCGCCGAGCTCGTAGTAGGTGTGCGCCGGCAGCAACCCTGGGACATCTACCGCTGCTTTGACGGCCCTCACGGCCGAGCCCATGTCGCGCCCGCTGATCCGTGCGGTCACGGCGACCATGGGCGCGAGGTTGTCGCGGGTGATCTGCGGCTGTCCGCTCTCTACCTGAACGCCGGCGATGCGCTTCAGGGGAAAAGCATGCCCATCGGGTGCGCGCAGCCGGATCGACTCGATCTGGCCGCTCCGCTCCCGCGCCGACTTCGGTACCCAGACACGGACATCGACGAGCTTGTTTCCCTCCTGCACGGAGGTGGTGACCAGGCCCTCGAGCCATCCCGAAATCTGCCGTGTGACCCCATCCGGATCGACGCCTTCCAACGCCGCCTTATCCCGATCCACGACAATTCGGATGGCATCTCCCGCGAGCACCACACCATCGTTCACGTCAACGACGCCGGGAATCTTCCCGATAGCGGAGGCCACCTTCGGCGCCGTGGCGAGAAGCTCTTCGAGCTTGTCGCCGTAGAGCTTGATCTCGATGGGCTGCGGGACCGCCGTCAGATCGCCGATGAGGTCCTCCATCAACAAGGCCATCTCCACGCTCAGTCCCGGCACCTCTTGCTCGATGCGGCCGCGGATCTCGTCCATGACCTGGTCGATGGGCGCCCGCGGAAGCGGCTTCAGGCGGACGAAAAAATCGCCCTCGTTCGCCTCGGTGAGGCCGCCTCCGAGCTGGGCGCCGGTACGTCGCGAGTAGGTTTGCACGGCCGGGTTGTCCTGGAGGATCGCCTCGACCTGGCGCAGCAACCGATCAGTCTCCGTCAAGGAGGTCCCGGCGGGCGCCCGGTAGTCCAGAACGAATCCGCCTTCGTCCATGTGCGGCATGAACCCGGAGCCGACCTGGGAATAGGCCGCATAGCCAGCGGCAACCACAGGCACCAGGACGAGCGGCACGAGCCACGGCCTGCGCATTGCCCCTCGCATCAGCCGTTCGTAGAGGCGCTGCAGGAGCGTGAAGATAGGTCCGACATCCTCGCGCTCGGCATCGCGCGGGTGCAGGAAGTGCTCGACCAGCAACGGTACGGCGAGCCAGGCGAGCAGAAAGGAGATGAACAGGCTACTTGCCATGGTGAGCGAGAGGGCCTTGAAGAAGGCGCCGGTGACGCCACTGAGAAAGGCCAGCGGCGCAAAGACGATGATGGTCGCGGCGGAAGAGCCCGCCAGCGGCGCGCTGAGCTCGATGGCCGCCGCACGCACCGTGGATGCGACATCCGAACCGTATTCGCGCATGCGCCGGATAATGTGCTCGATCATGACGATGGCGTCGTCGACGATCAGACCGACGGCGGCGGCCATGCCGCCCAGGGTCATGATGTTGAAGCTCATGTGCAGGACGCCGAGCAGCAGTATGGTGCTGGCGAGGACGGAAGGGACGACCAGGAACGCGACCAGGGTGATCTTCAGGCTGCGCAGGAACACCAGCAGCACGACCGCCGCCAGGACCACGCCGATACCGATGGCGTCGCGCACGCTCGCGGCGGACGCGGTGATGAGCTGGCTCTGGTCGTACCAGTTGGCGATGTGCACGTCCGACGGCAGCTTTTTTGCAAACGTGCCAAGCCGCTCCTGGACCCCCTGGACGATCTTGACCGTGTTGCCTCCCGGTTGCTGGTAGACCTGCACCAGCACCGCATCGCGCCCATCGGCGGTGACCCGCAGCCATTGCGGGGCTGTCGCCTCATACACCTGGGCGACATCGCTCAGGCGCACCAGTCCGCTGTCGCCGCTGCGCAAGACCGTCTCCTCGATCGTCTTCAGCGAGCGGATGCGCGTGTCCGAGAGCAACAAGTAGAGCTTGTAGTGATCTTCGAGACGCCCCACCGCCTGCAAGACATTGCTTGCCGAGAGGGTCTTGGCGATGTCGTCGAATCCGAGCTCATAGGCCGCGAGCTTCACGGGATCGACCTCGACGCGATATTCCGCCTGGCGACCGCCCATGACGGCGACCTTCGCGACGCCGTCGACGGAAGACAGCAGGGGGACGAGCTGATATAGGGCCAGGTCGCGCAACTGGACCAGGCCCTCGCGTGCCGAGGTCAAGGCGTAGGCGGCGACCGGAAACACGGTCGGGTCCATCCGCCGGACGCTGAAGCTGATACCCGGCGGAAGCTGCGGGAGCACCTGGTTGACCGCGGACTCGACCTGAAGCATCGCGGCCACCATGTCCGCGCCCCATTGGAAATTCACCGACAGCTCGGCGCTGCCGCGGCTGCTCGCCGAGCGCACACCCACGACGCCGGGCACGGAGCGAATGGCCTGCTCGATGGGTCGGGTGACGGCGATGACCATCTGATCGGCGGGACGGTCCCCGGCATCCAGGGAGACCTCGACCCTGGGAAAATCCACGTGCGGGAACAGCGCGACCGGCAGCCGGGTGGCGGCGGCGATGCCGGCCAGGGCAAGGATTGCGACCAGGAAGAGGATGGAGCGTCGGTGGGCAGCCGCCCAGTGGGCGAGAGTCACGGCGATTTCTCCCGCACGGCCATCCCGTCGTGCAGCTCGTAATTGCCGAGCACGACGACGGCATCTCCCGCCGCCAGGGCGCCGCTGACCTCGACCTCGATCCCCTGCTCGACCCCGATGTCCACCGCGACCCGGTGCGCGGTCCCCTTTCTGACAAGGTACAGATAGGCCTGCTTCCCGGCCCGCAGCACCGAGCTGCGCGGCACCACCAGGGCCTGGTGCGTCGGCAGCTCGATACGCGCCGAGACCCGGCTTCCCAAAACGAGCGAGTCTGTGCGGTCCTGCGGAATCGGGGCGAGGACGTCGACCAGGCGGGTGCTCGGGTTGATCATCCCGTGGACCTGTTGCACTTGGGTGTCGACCCGGATGTCGGGCACGAACACCGGGCTCAGGCTGATGGGCAATCCGGGATGCAGCCGCTCGAGATCCTCCGGCTCGACCCCCAGTCGTGCGACCAGGTGTCTTTCCGCGGCGATGAGCATGGCGATGCTGTCGGCCTGGATACGCTGACCCTGCGCCACATCCAAACGAGTGATAATGCCGTCGATCGGTGTGCGCAGGGTCTCCACGGCAACGTCCATTCCCCGCTCGCGCAGAGCGGTGGCCGTTGCCTGTGCGTCACGCAGCGCTTTTTGCGCCGCGTCCACCTGCGCCTTCGTGGCCAATTGCTCACTGAGCAACCGCTGTTGGCGCCCGAGATCGCGTTGCGCGTAGTCCACCGCGCTCTGGGCCTGCAGAAACTGCATGCGCGCATCCGGCGCGGTGACCATCTCGATCAGCTCGTCGCCCGCACTCACCCGCTGACCCAGGCCGACCCAGATGCGGTTGACGAGTCCCCCGTGGGGGAGCGAAAGGCTCAGCACCTGGTCCGGATCCGGCTCCAGCACCCCATAGGCATGCAGGATCTCGCCGACCGCTTCGGTTTTTACCGGCGCGGTCTCGACGAGCACTTCGGGCGGCTGCGACCAGGCCGCCCCGGAGAAAATACCCAGCACGGCCACGAGCACTGCGGGAAGCAGCGGCTTCGGCTTCGAACTTGCCTCGGCAATACACCTCATCGGTCCCCTTCCTCCTGCAGCGGGAGTGCGAGCATGGTTTGCAGGGCGAGCCGGTTCTCCCAGGCCGACTGCACCAGGTCCAGCTGCTCGAGGCGCTTGTTCACCCAGGTCATCTCCATGTTCAGGAACGTCAGAGCGTCGATCTCCCCGTCCTCGTAAGCCTTCTTCGCGCGATCGACCAGCGCCTTCAGCCGCGGCAGATAGGTCGCCAGATTGGCCTGCTGCCGGCGGATGATGCCCTGCAGGGAGACCAGCCTGCTGGCATCCACGGATGCCTGGGCGAGGCGGGCCTGAAACTCCTTGGCGAGCTGTTCGCGGGTCGCACGCTCGGTGGCGATGGCACCGCGATTGGCGTTGAACAGCGGCAAGGTCAAGCTGATCCCGAAACCGCTGGTGTTGACATCGCTGGTATCTCGGGCGCGGTTGAAGCCGATGCTGAGAGAGGGAAACTGGGCTAGGATCGCCGCCCGCACCCGCGCCTCCTGGCTCTCGTACCCGGCCTTCAATGCACGCAGGTCCGGGCGCACGTCCGGCAAGACGTCCAGCTGGCGTGCGATTCGATCCTTGCCGATGGGTTTGGCGGGGGGCAAGGGCACGAGCCGGACCGCCACATCCGGCCGCAGCCCGAGCACCAGATCGAGGTTGTGGCTGGTCTCGCTGTGGGTCTGCTCGAGCTGGTTGATCTGACTCATGGTATCCAGCACCGCGGTCAGGTCCGTGCCGTTGACGTCGAGCGTGACGTTGCCCTCGGAAAGCCCTTTCGAGGAGCGCTCATAGCGCTTCTTGTAGAGGGCGAGCATCTCGTTCAAAAGGCGCAAACGCCGTTGCTCGAGCTGGCTGCGAACGGCCAGCGAGCGAGCCTGTTGGACGGTCTGCCATTCCGCCCAAAGCAGATCGAGACGGACCTGGCTTTGCCCCTTTCGTTCGGCCTCGATGCGCGCCTGGCGGCTAACCAGGGGAATGATGTCGTAGCTGAGCCCCAATCCCCAGGCGTCGACCAGCCCGGTCGGACTGCCCATGGGCCGGTCCAGGGTAGTGGCGATCTGTGGATCAGGCACCAATTGCGCGGAGAAGACCTGCGCGTCGGCGATACCGAGCTTGGCGCGTTGCGCCCTGAGGTCGGGATTGTTGACGACGGCCAGGGTGCCGATCTCGGTCAGATCCAACCCGTTGGACGGATCGAAGCGATGCCGCTGCATGTCCTTCGGCAAGTGCTTCATCGTCTCGGTGAGGAGGGGTACTGGGTCGGATGCCAACCCTGGGCGCTCGCTCAAGGGGTGCGACTGGTAGCTGGCGCATCCGACCAATATGACGACCATCCCGGGAAGGAGCAGCGCTGCTGCTCTGCCCGAGGGGTGATGAATCCCCTGCTCCATAGCTTGGGTAGGTTCTCCTGTTCGACCTTCGTTTCCGGGGGCACAAACCGGCAAGGGTGCGCGCCCGCTCCCGCTCGATTCATGGCAGGTACGTCGACGCATGGTAGCAACGACAAATCCGCCGTTAGATTGGCAATTGGTAAGGATTGCCCCCTGCCGAGATGCCCACGAGTGCGCAAACTTCGTATGAAACCGCATGGCGTATAATTGTCGCCCGTCTGCTTTGGCATAATGCAGGTGGCATCTGCCGTCCGTGTTGGCTCCGTTCTGGTGCCCTGAATACCTGCTGGCAGCTTTTGCCTGCCGTTAACGACGACTCCCTTCGACAGGTGCCATTGCGGTGCTCGCTCTGCCAAGAACCGTTCTGATCCTCGCCCTGGTCTCGTTTCTGAACGATGCCGCCAGCGACATGATCGCCCCCTTGCTGCCACTGTTCCTGACCGCCACGCTGGGCGCCGGGCCGGCGGTGGTGGGCTTGGTCGAGGGTGTCGCCGAGGCGACGGCCAGTCTGCTCAAGCTCGCCTCCGGACGCCTCGCGGACCGGGGCTGGAATCACAAGCGCTTGGTGGTTGGCGGCTACGGGGTTTCCAATCTGGCCCGTCCGCTCATCGGGCTGGCCTTGGGCTGGGGTTGGGTATTGCTGCTGCGTTTTCTGGACCGTGTGGGGAAAGGAATCCGCACCTCTCCCCGGGATGCCCTGATCGCCGCCAGCACGCCGGAACGGCAGCGTGGCATTGCCTTCGGCTTCCACCGTGCCTTGGATAACGCCGGGGCCATGGTCGGTCCGCTCATAGCCTTCGCCCTGTTGAGCCTGGGGCTCGATCTGGGGAAGGTGTTTCTCTGGTCCCTGGTGCCCGGGTTGCTGGTGCTCGTCATCCTGATCAGGGGCTTGGAGGATGCCCCCTCCCGCCCGGTGTCAGGTGTTGCAGCACCCTTGCGCTGGGGCCATCTGGACCACCGCGTACGCGGCTTGATCCTGGCAGCGGGCGGCTTGGCCCTGGCCAGTGCGCCCGAGGCATTCTTGGTGCTGTGGGCCAGCAACCGCGGCCTCACGCTGCGCTGGGTGCCCTTGATCTGGGCCGCGGCCAGTGCTGCAAAGGCCCTGGTAGCGGCGCCTGCCGGCACGCTTTCCGACCGCTTCGGGCGCCGCCCGGTGCTGATCACCGGCTGGTCGCTGCGGATCGTCCTCTTATTGTTGTTGGCCGTCGGCGCCAGCGGGGACAATGACGCGGTCACTTGGCTGCTCTTTCTCGGCTATGCCGGTGCGCTGGCCGCGACCGAGGGCGCCGAGCGGGCACTCATCGGCGATTTCACGCCTGGGCAGGAGCGCGGCTCCGCATTCGGGCTCTACCACATGACGGTCGGGCTGGCGGCCCTGCCCGGCGCACTGATCTTCGGTGGTATCTGGCAGCTGCTGGGCAGTTCTGCCGCGTTTCTGGCAGCAGCGATGATCGCAACCTTTGCCGTTGCCGCCCTGCTGACCCTCGGTCGAGCGCGCGCCTGAGAGGGTTTCCGTCCTAGTTGGATATCCCGGAAAACCTTACCAAAAGGTGAGCGACGCCCGAAGATTCGAGGGGCACAATAGTGCCATGCGTATTCTATTGATCGAGGATGATAAAGCCGCAGCTGCCTACCTGACGAAGGGCCTGACCGAATCCGGCCATGTGGTGGACCGCGCCGCCGACGGGGAGGACGGGCTGCATCTGGCACTGACCGGCCAATACGATGTCCTGATCCTGGACCGCATGCTGCCCAAGCGCGACGGCCTGACCCTGGTGCGCATGCTGCGCGCCGATGGGCGGGACACGCCGGTGCTGGTGCTCAGTGCCCTCGGCGAGGTGGACGACCGCGTCCAGGGGCTTACCGCCGGCGGAGACGACTACCTGGCCAAGCCCTATGCCTTCAGCGAGCTCCTCGCCCGTCTCGACGCCCTGGTGCGGCGCAGCCGCCCCGCCGCTCAGCCGCCGCATCACTTGCGCGTATCGGACCTGGAGCTGGATCTCACCTTGCATCGCGTGAGCCGGGCCGGCAAGCCGATCCGGTTGCAGCCTCGGGAGCTGAGGCTGCTCGAATATCTCATGCGCCATGCCGGACAAGTGGTCACCCGCACCATGCTGCTGGAGCAGGTATGGGACCTGCATTTCGATCCCCAGACCAACGTGATCGACACCCAGATCAGCCGTCTGCGCGCCAAGATCGACCGGGGCTTCAACCGCTCGCTGCTGCACACCCTGCGGGGCGTCGGCTACAAGCTCGATGAATCTGCGTAGGCTGCTGCGCACCTCGGCGGTGCGTCTGGCGCTGCGCTACGCACTCTTCTACGTCGCGTTGATCGCCCTCGCCCTGGGGTTGCTCTACTGGAGCACCAGCCGCTTCGTCGACAAGCAGCTCGCCGCCGGTCTGCACAGCACCGCGGATGCCCTGGAGCGTGCCCGCGCGGATCTCGACCATGGCGAATTCGATGCCATGGTCCAAGCCGAGCTGCACGCCGGAAAGGCGAGCAAGCTGCACGTGCTGATCGCCAATGCGAAGGGGGTTCCCCTGGCGGGCGATCTCGTGGGTTGGCCCCCTGGCCTATCGGCAGACAACCGGGTCCACAATGTGCAGATCGAGGACGACCTGATCCCTGGCCGCTCCGAGGACGAGGATGCCTACTGGCCGGTGCTGGCTCGACGGCTGCCCGACGGCGATCGCTTGCTGGTGGCGCACGGTCTGGATCAGGCCGAGGCCCTCCTGGATTTCATCCAGGGCACCATGATCGCCATCCTGGCGGTCTCGCTTGGGCTAGCGCTTGGCCTCGGACTGCTGCAGGGGCGCGCGCTCCTGGCTCGCATCGACGCCCTGATCGGCACTACTCGCAGCATCGGCGCCGGACGCTTGAACCGACGTATCCCCCTGAGCGGCCAGGATGACGAATTCGACGATCTGGCGGGCCAGCTCAACGCAATGCTGGACCGCATCCAGGCGCTGATGACCGGGATGCGCCAAATAACCGACAACGTGGCCCATGACCTGCGCCGGCCCTTGTCTCGGGTGCGCAACCTACTGGACGTAACCCTGATCAAGGCCCGTAACTCGTCCGAGTATCGCGAGGCCATCGGCCAAGCCATCGACGATTTGGACGAGATCATTCGGACCTTCAATGCGCTGATAGAAATCGCGCAGGCGGAGGCCGGCAGTTTCCGCGGCGATTGGGGACCGGTGGATCTGAGCGCACTCGCCGCCGAAATGGCCGAGCTGTACGGTGCCCAGGCCGAAGAGCAGGACAGAGAGCTGGACGTAGTCATTCAGCCGGGCGTCGCGGTAACCGGCAACCGCCACCTGCTGGCTCAGGCCATCGGCAATCTCCTGGACAATGCGCTCAAATTCAGTCCACAAGGAACACCGCTGCGCCTGGAAGTGTCTCCTGCAGGCGATCGCGTGCGGATAACGATGCGCGACCAGGGGACGGGAATCCCACCCGAGGAGCGCGAGCATGTCCTGAAGCGCTTCGTCCGTCTGGATACGGCGCGCACCGCTCCCGGCAGCGGGCTGGGACTGAGCCTGGTGGCCGCCGTTGCCCGTTTGCATAGCGCAGATCTGAGGCTCGGCGATGCCGACCCGGGGCTGATCGTCAGCTTCGAGATCGAGCGAGCATCCGGGGCGTAACGGCCTAGCGGGCAAGCGTATCAAAGGGGCCTTGGCATTGCGGAAGGATTTTGTGGACTTGCTGCACCTGTAAGGTGATTTGACGAAACAAAGTTACCAGCTTACACGGGGCGGATCAGGATATCCCACTTGGGGAGATCAGGATTGCGGTGGAGCCTGCTTTCGATGGCCTTCATCGCTTTCTTGGCCAAAGAGATGCCTTTCTCGTAGATGCTCTTGCTAAGCTTCACGATTGGATGAAGCCCCTTCCAGGTCATGCTGCTAGCCCAGGCGAGCATGG
>Ga0210085_1000062_pt1 | contig 48440 bp, 39 predicted proteins | sample China_Galinas_PW_5_FD_184866 | JGI IMG/M metagenome (GOLD analysis project Ga0210085, IMG submission 184866) | Wetland microbial communities from San Francisco Bay, California, USA, that impact long-term carbon sequestration - China_Galinas_PWC_D1... | ecosystem: Environmental > Aquatic > Marine...
TGGTTATCGACTGACAGGCGAATAGGAATTTACTTTTTTACCTACGTCACTTAAATCCCATTGATGTTCCCAGCGACTTTAATTTCCTCCCATGCAGGACGACGATTCAGCAGGATCAATGAAACAATGACAGACAAGGTGTCGGCGAAAAGAGAGTTATTTATTTCATTTCAGAGCGTCACCCTGCGCGCCTATGACCGCATCGTTTTTCCCAAGACCGATTGGGCGTTTTGCGCCCATCAACACTGGGCGCTATACGGTGCCAACGGCTCCGGCAAATCAATCCTTGCCAGGGCCATCTACGGACAAGTTCCGGCTGTTGAAGGCCGGATCGTCCATCATTTTTTGGAAAAAAGCGCCGCGGGCACTGCTTCGACTCCAAACCAAAAAAGGCCCCGGGATTTTATCGCGATAGTCGGTTTTGAGCAGCAAAAAGCAATACTGAAATGCCAGACTCAATTCTATCAGGCCCGCTGGCACAGCAGCGAGAGCGCTGCGTCCCTGTCGGTTTCAGATTATTTGTTGTCACAACATGTCAAAAGGATCGATAACTTTCGGATCGATGACAGGGCCACGAATGTCGACGAATTTTTAGCAAGTCAAGCGGACATTACCGACCTGCTGTCCATTGGGCCGCTTCTGGAGAAAAAAATCGTCCAGCTTTCCAACGGAGAAATTAGAAAAGTCGTCCTGGCAAGGGCTTTGCTGAAACGCCCCCGCCTTCTCATACTGGAAAATCCGCTTACGGGTCTGGACACCCGCTTCAGGGAGCGTATAAAGGCGGTCATCGAACGTCTCATGGCCCGCGACATCCGGATCCTCGTGGTGACCTCCCGTCAGGATGAAATCCTGCCCGGCATTACTCACATTCTGGCGGTGAAAGACAAAACGATTGTTGAGCAGGGGGCCAGAGAAAAAATCCTGAACTCATCTGCTGTTCGATTCGAAGAGAAGCGCTATCAGCCGCTTCGACTCGATGAAAGCGTTGCCGAACCAATAAAAACACGGCACCGGGGGCAAGGTGATGTGCTGGTGCGGATGAGGAATGTCAACATCACTTACCATCGCGTAAAGGTGCTTCAGCACATCGATTGGACGATAAAGCGCAAGGAGAACTGGGCAGTGCTGGGGCCGAACGGATCGGGTAAAACCACTTTGCTGAGCTTGATCCTCGGCGACAATCCCCAGGCTTATGCCAACGACATCGTGCTGTTCGGACGTCGAAAGGGAACCGGTGAAAGCATTTGGGAAATAAAGGAGAGAATAGGATTTATTTCACCGGAATTGCACGTCCACTATCCGTATCGATTTTCCGCCTTTGACGTGATCTGTTCGGGGTTTTTCGATTCCATCGGTCTTTATCGGAAATGTTCCGACAAAATGAAGCATGCGGCCAGGTCATGGCTGAAACAACTGGGCATGTCGTCCTATGCCGAAACCCGCTTCGGTACACTTTCCGACGGAATACAGCGTATGATCCTGGTTGCCAGGGCTTTGGTAAAAAATCCGCAGTTACTGGTTTTGGACGAGCCCTGCCAGGGGCTGGATGAGCACAACCGCCGTCAAATCATCGGGCTTGTCGAAGCCGTCGGACGCCGCATGGATACCGGCGTCATCTATGTCACCCATGACATCGACGAACTGCCCGGCATCATCACCCATGTATTGCGGCTGGAAGACGGAAAGGCAGTTGAAATCATCACCCGGCCTGGGGCGCACACGGTGTAATTTAATAAAGGAGGCGTTCGAAAAAATAAAAGGGACATACTATGACTTTATGCTTTTTATCAGTGGTTGGATGTGGTAGGCGTTAATCATGCCACGAAAAGAGAGAATAGATGCACCAGGGGCGCTTCATCAGGTGATTGTCAGCGGGACCGAACGCGGGAAGATTTTTCGATCCGATTATGATCGTAAGAATTTTTTAAATCGTATCGGAAAATTGATTCCTGAAACACAAACCGATTTTTTTGCATGGGCGCTGATTTCAAACCACGTCCATTTAGGGAATTTTAAAACCATACAGCTAGCCTGTTGATATTTCAAAGATAGGTTCCTGTTCTTTTTTACGATCCTTTGCCGCGAATTTTATCCGCCTCACCGCCAGCGGCATCTTCGACTGGCATGATCATGCGGTTTTAAAATGATTATCCATGCAGCGGCCGTTTTTAAAAACTTTCCGACCTCTCCATTAATTGGACTTAACAGGAGTCAGCATGAGGAAAACGGAACATATCCACAAGCACCTATTTATTATTTTTTTTCTATCTGTTTTATTCATCAATGGTTGCAAATTGCCGCAAATCGCAAAACCAGCGGATTCACAGCAAACAGAGTCCCCGGATTGGTACCTCAACCCTGCCATGGATGATGCGGATTATTGGTACGGCTTAGGTTCAGGTGATACGACAGACAGGGCTGTGGGACACGCGTTGGCCGATATTGCCTCAAAACTAAAAATATCCGTCAAGTCCGAATATCATGAAAAATCAACTCTGTTAAACAAAAAATACGATATTAATATCCAATCTACCATAGACACGACAATCGATGAGATTCAATTTTCCGGGTATGAACCGGTGAGGACCGAAAGACACGGCGGCAACTACTATGTTATGGTCAAAGTCAATAAAGAAAGATTTATCGCTGACAGAACAACGACCCTGAACAAATTGGACGCACAGATCGAGCGAATATATGCCATCGGGAAAAATTTAAGCGAAAAGGAAATTGAATCATTATTGGGCAAAATCAATGAGGCCATAGATTTATCCATGCTTATCAGCAGTATCAGGAGGGTTCCTGATGTTGAAAAAAAATTTAACAAATATGTTACGTATGAAAACAGTATCAAGAATTTGAAAAGAAGAAAACTTGTGGGAGGCAAGAAAAAAATTCTTGCATCAATGAATAAGGATATTGACAGCATTTATGCGGATATCAAAAACAAACCGGCTGCTGAAATGTTAAAAGAATATGAAACATCCGGGATGTACGGAAAAATGAAAGATGCATCAAAGCTTGCAAAAGAGATTAATGATATGGACAGCGCATTCAGCGATAAAAAATACAGTGCAAAGTATTTCCGATACAAAAACCATATCGATTCCGTTAGAAACTCGGTGGATGTATTTCTGAGTTATGACCGTAATTCAAAATACATTGCAGACAAAATCAGGGAGCTCCTCAACAATAAAAACATAAAGACCATCGAACACCCTCGTAAAAAAGACAGAAACACAATTACTATTGAAATTAAGAGCTCGGCAAATAAAGCACAAATTGACAACGCAAGCCGATTAAGGCTGAACACCACAGTTATCGTCCGTAGCGCTTCAAACTCGGTAATATCGAGCAACCAGTTCGTAACTTCGGGACGATCGTATGTAGGGTACGATTTGGCTTTTAAAAATTCAGCGGAAGCTTTTTCTAAAAAGACCGGTGAAAAAGGGATATTAACGGCACTGGGGCTAACCTGGCTAAACTATCAACCATAATCGTAATTTTAAAAATGTTTGGGGGTAACCATGAATAAAATTGTGTTGGTTGTATTGACACTGTCGCTTATGGGATGTCTGGCGACTGCTCACACGATTAAAGACTTTGACGCGTTTGCTCCGGATCCGACCATGAAGATGTCCGATCATCCGCCGAAGGCAGATCAGGTCCGAAAAAGCAGAACCAGTGTTGAAATTACCATGTTTGACGACAGTAAAATTGAGAAACGGACCATTGCCCGAAAATTGATAACTGAAAGCAATCTGGTGAGTGTGATGACCGACAGTGTTGAACAAAGTCTCGTCGGCGCAGTCAATGTCATTAATACCAGCAATGAACAAAAGAAAGATTTTCTGAAAATACTTAAAAAATGCGAACTGGAGGGGAACTGCAAATTCAGTGGAGACAAGCTCCTGGACTATGCAGTGATGGGAAGCATAAACTCAGTGGATGTAGTTGGAGAGTTTATTCGGGCTCACAAAGCCAAGAATATATTTACCGGAAAGGAATATACGGTTCCCAACAAATGCAAATACAATGTAACCGTTTCAGGCTCCATTAAAATATATTCTTTTCCCAATGTCGAATTGGTGTCCAGCCTGCCCATCAGGCGAAGTATGCTGCAAAGCATGGATGCAAACTATTCGGCACAATGCTCCAACCTTAACTCCAATGCCATCGCATTGACACGCAAGGCAGGTCAAAAAGCCATCGAAGATATCAGCACGAAGCTTAAAAACCAGATGGCGCCGAAAGGTTATATTGTTGAACGAAGGTTCAAAGAAAACGGTTCAAAGAAAACCTACATATTCAGACTGTCCCTCGGCACGAATATGGGATTAAAAGAAGGTGATGAAGTGAAGATTTATAGCCTGGAAACTTTAAGTGATAAGCTGTTGGGAAGAGAGATCATCTCAAAAAGAATCATCGCCTTGGGGAAGGTAACGAATCAACTCGGTGAACAATACTCCTGGATAGTAATAGATGACCCTGCCAAGGCTGAAAAAATCAGAATGGGGGATTTCGTAACGATTATGCACCCGGAAGGCTTTAATGTATTCTTCAATCAACTCATGTCGAATTAGCAGCAAAAATACTGTTAAATTATTCATTTTAATAAATTTGAAAAGAACAGCATAGATGAAAGGTTATCAAAAAAAATACCTGCGATCATGCGCGAAACCATGCGGCGTTTTGGGACGGCAAAGCGCTGACCCTGACCCCTGGCGATGACATTTGTCCGCAAGGTCGCACAGGCCATGAGGCGTCACAGGCCATGCTCATATCTGGCAACAACAATCTAAGCCAACTCAAAACATGCCTTGAGACCGCGAACAACTTCCTTCTTTCTAAGGAAGAGGCCCGCGAAACATTCGGCAATCTGACTGCCGCTATCGAACAGCATTGGGAAGCCGTCTGTGAACAAGCTGAGTCGAATGAAGTGGATAAGGAACTTCTTTGGAGGCGGCAGTTTTTAAACCCCTATTCGGTTGAGCAATAGGCATTATTTTTGAGACTTAAAAATTATTGTGTTATCCAATTATTTAAATCACCGGAGATTTCATGCTGACCTTTCTACATGCTGCTGACATACACCTGGACAGCCCGCTCCATAATCTCGATCTATATGAAGGTGCTCCGGTTGAAGAGTTCCGTCAAGCGACGCGTCGGGCATTTGAGAATCTTATTCACCTGGCGATTTCCGAAAAGGTCGCTTTTGTATTGATTGCCGGAGATCTTTACGACGGAGACTGGAAGGATTACAATACCGGCCTTTACCTTGTCTCTCAACTGACCAAACTCCGTAATGCCGGAATCCCGGTGTTCATTGTGGCAGGAAATCACGATGCTGCCAGCAGGATCACCAAGACACTTCGACTGCCCGATAATGTCACGCTCTTTCCCTCTGACAGACCCTATACGTTCCGTATCGAGAAGCTTAACATCGCTGTACACGGGCAGAGCTTTCCGAATCCATCTGTGAAAAAAGACCTGTCGAATAGCTATCCGGAAGCTTTAAAAAACGCTTTTAACATTGGTCTTCTGCACACCTGCGCCACTGGCCGCGAAGGGCATGAATCTTATGCGCCCTGTTCGTTGGATGGCTTGAGAAGTAAGGGATATGATTACTGGGCTCTTGGCCACGTTCACCAACACGAGGTGATCTCAAAAGACCCCTTTGTATTATTTTCGGGTAACACCCAGGGCAGACACATCCGCGAAACCGGCCCCAAGGGGTGTGTGCTGGTATCGGTTGACCACGACGATCATCCGGAGATCGAATTCAAACCTATCGACGTCGTCCGATGGGAGATTATAAAGGTGGATGCCCACGGATTGGAAAGCGGTTACGATATCGTCGACAGCTTCAGCCACAAACTGGAACAGCTTCTGGATGAAAACCAAGGAATGCCGACGGCCGTTCGCATTATCATTGAAGGTGAAACGCCGGCACATGATGATATGTTGTCGGACGTTGAACGCTGGACCAACGAATTCAGGGCGGCAACCCTTGAAATAGGCTCCGGAAAGGTCTGGGTGGAAAAAACAAAATTCAACCTCACTGACCCCGCATCTGATATATTCCCCGAGCGCGCAAGCGGTGCCATCAGCGAACTTCTGAATCTGTTTGACGAGTTGAGTAACGACGCAGATGCCCGCCGGATGTTGGCTTCGGAACTGGCTGAAATAGAAAAGAAGTTGCCTATGGAGCTTAAGAGTGGTTCCAACGACATGCAATTTGACGATATGGATTGGATCGGCGATCTGTTAAAACAGGCAAAACCCATGCTGATTAAACGACTGCTGAAAAAGGGAATCTCATAATGAGGATTGACGAACTGCGCTTGATGGCATTTGGGCCGTTCACAGACCTATCTTTGGATCTGAGCGGCGGCCGGCAAGGCTTTCACCTCATCTACGGTGCCAATGAAGCAGGCAAAAGCTCTGCCTTAAGAGCCATAAGGGACTTGCTTTACGGGGTACCTGAGCGGTCAACAGACAACTTTATTCATCCGTATTCAAAAATGCGACTCGGAGCAGCCATTCGATCATCAAAAGGACAGGTTTTTGAATTTGTTCGTCGCAAAGGCAGAGTCAATACGTTGCGCACGGCAGATGACAATTCGCTTTTAGAGGAGACGGATTTACAACAGTATCTGAGTGGCGTCAATGCCGACCTTTTTGTTACGATGTTCGGTATCGGTCTTGAAGACCTCGTTCAAGGCGGCCAGGACATTATCAGAGGCGGCGGCGAGGTCGGACGGCTCGTTTTTTCAGCAGGCTCGGGAATCGTCAATTTACGGGAAATTCAGAATGACATTCAGGAAAAGGCAGATCAGCTTTTCAGACCGTCCGGGCAAAAACAAAAAATTAATACGACACTGGGCATGTTGAAAAACCATCGCAAAGAACTGCGGGAAGCCCAGCTTCCGGGTCAAGAATGGGTCAAACATGATGAGGCCCTGCGTGCTGCGCTGACACGAAAAAAAATTGTCGAAACAGAACTCATCTTGCAGCAAAAAAAAATGAGCCGCCTCCAACGAATCAGGGAAGCGCTTCCGCTTATTGCCAAACGCAGGGAACTTACAGAGGAATTAAAAAACTTTGCCTCGGCAGTCCTCTTGCCACAAGATTTTCCGGAAAAACGCCGTGAACTGCTGACCGCTCTTGGCATCGCCGAAAAAGGAAAAACACAGGCCTTGAACACCATCGAGTCCACGGAACACGTCATATCGGAACTGGATATTATACCCGGTTTGCTGGACAATGCCGAACTTATTGAAGAACTGCACCGAGAGTTGGGAATCCAACGTAAAGCATCTAAAGACCGTATCAAATTAGAAACTCTGCGCAGCTCCCTGCAAGGGGAAGCAAAAGAAATACTTCGCAACTTGCGCGATGACTTAACATTGGAGGAAGCTGAAAAATTAAGAATTAAAAAGCCTGAAACCATCAGGATACAAGAATTGTCCGCCAAATATGAGAGACTTATCACCCGCATCGAAGATACCCGTGAGAAGCTGCCGGATCTCATTCAAGAAATTGATCACGTTGACAGGATTCTAAGCGCCCTTGAACAGCCGAAGCCCCTTGATAACTTGCCCATAGCGCTTAAAGAAGCGTTGGAATATGGACCTCTCGAAAATCAGAACACATCAGATTTATATGACATCCAATCTTTTATAAAAACATTCAAGATAGAAATCGCCAAATTGGGGTTCGCTGATCATTCTATTGAGGAGCTGGAGCGCTTGCCGGCTCCTTCGATGGAAACCATCCAACTTTTTGAAAATCGTTTTGATTCAGTTGATAGACAAACGAACGACATCAAAACGGAAATCAAAAAAGCCCGGATCGCTCTATCCGAGGTGGAACGACAAATTGAGGCCCATCGGTTAGAGCAGGAAGTGCCGACTGAAACCGACCTTCAGATAGCCAGAGATATACGGAATCATGGCTGGCAGCTCATATCGCGCAAACTTAAAGACGAGCCGACCACTGAAAAGGAACTTCAAGACTACCTTAAAACGACTCCAGGCTCGACAAACATCGCTGAAACCTTTGAAACAAACCTGCAACAGACAGACGCCATTGCCGACCGGCTGCGGCGCGAGGCTGATCGCGTTGCTGCCAAAGCAAGGCTCCTGGTTGATCAAACAGGCGGCAGAGAACAACTCCAACAATTAGAAAACGATCTCGAAGCCACAGAAAAAGAAAGACATATCGTTACCCATGAATGGTCAAAAGAGTGGCAATCCACGGGAATAATGCCGCGAACGCCCCGGGAAATGGAGCGGTGGATACAGGATTTTCATTCTTTGATCCAAAAAGCGAAAGATGTTGATGTTCGCCGGACAAAAGCCGAAGACTTGAAACAGGACATTGAAGCACATCGAACAAAAATGATTCGATGTATTAACGTGTTTGGCCGGGCTGAAGATATAGAAAAGAGTTCGCTGATCAATCTGATCAAGCATGCGCAAACGATCATTGAAGATGAGACCAAGCTTTTGCAAAAGCACGAGCAATTGAAACGAGACAAAGCACTTAAGGAAAAAGAATTGGCGGCAGCCCAATCGCGGTTGAAAACCTACGAACAGGAGCTGAAGCAATGGCAAACCTGGTGGGAACATGCCGTTGCACCCATAGGACTTGAAGCCAAGGCCCTTCCCGGTCAGGCCACTGCCGTTATGGAGGAGCTAAAAAGCCTTTTCGACAAACTAAAAGATGCAAAGATTTTGCAAAAACGTATTGATGGTATAGACCGCGATACCGAAGATTTCAGACGAAAGGTCAACGGCCTTGTGGAGGTTGTTGCCATTGATCTGACCACGCGGCCGGCTGATGAAGCAGCATTGGAACTTCAACACCGACTCAAACGATCCCGGGATTCGCTATCAAAACAGGAAACGCTTAATAAGCAGCTTGAAAAGGAACAGGAACGCATCAAACAAGCGACCGAGGATATTTTGCAAATTGATGCAAAGCTTAAAAGCATGTGCAAAGAAGCATTCTGCGAAAGCATCGGCCAACTTTCTGAAGCCGAGAAACGATCTGACACAAGACGCCGGATCGAGGCTGATTTAAAAACCGCGGACCAAAGCCTTCTCCAGCTATCTGCCGGTGCCACGGTGGATGAGTTTGTGAAAGAGGCTGCGGCAATAGATCCGGATAGCATCACCGGGGAGATTGAAAGGCTGGACGGGGAAATTCAAAATTTGAACCGCGAGAAATCCGAACTCGATCAAACCATCGGAAGCGAACAGACCGAGCTTAGCAAAATGGATGGCAGTGCCCGGGCAGCTGATTTGGCCGAAGAGATCCAGATTCTAGTGGGTGGACTCGGAAACGATGTCGAAAACTATGCCCGGCTGAAAATCGCAACAAAGGTGTTGAGCCTGGCCATTGAACGGTACCGTGAAAAAAGCGAGGGGCCGATTTTGAAAAATGCCTCTGCCCTATTCAAACAGATCACTGGCGGATCGTTCGAAGGTATCCGGGCAGAGTATGACGACAAAGGCCAACCGGTGATCGTTGGTGTGAGGCAAAAAGACAAAGAAATCGTTTCGGTGGGAGGGATGAGCGACGGCACAACAGACCAGCTTTATTTAGCGCTAAGACTCGCGGGGCTTGAAATGTACCTGGAAACAAATGAACCGATTCCGTTTATCGTTGACGATATTTTGATTAAGTTTGACAACGATAGGGCAATCGCCACCCTTAACGCACTTGCAGATATATCACTTAAAACGCAGGTAATATTTTTCACGCACCATCGCCACTTGGTAGCGTTGGCAGATAAACATATCAATTCGTCCACATTGTTTCATCACGCATTGAAGAACTCAAATTGAACGTTCCAAATAGTGGCAGTTCAATATAGGGGCAATGATTTCAACCAAACATACAGCACGTAAACAACTGAAGAATCTGTCGAAAAGGGCCGTTTAATGTTCCTCGATCACGCAACCTTCGTGGTCCTTGCCGCACTTACTACAATTAACGGTCACGTTATCCTTTAATTCGCCATATTTTTCCCGGAATTCATCAGGCGTCATATTGCATATCAGGCCACATCCGCATTCAGGGCATTCCGATTCGATCCGGTATCTTTGTTTTGCCATGTTGTACCTCCTTCGCGTTGCTTTTTTCTATATATGGGAATTTTTGATTTTCACAGCCTACGCATTAAAAATAATTTGAATATCCAATTTGTCAAATATCGCTTTGACGTCAATACCAAAATAAATTTTTCATGAGAAAGGCGGGCTATATGCTGAAACGAATATTCAATATATCCCCGTCCTTTACCTTGTAATTCTTGCCTTCCAGGCGGAAGTGGCCGTTGTCACGGATGCCTTTTTCCGAACCGCAGGCCATCAGGTCGTCGTAAGAGAAACACTCTGCACGGATGAATCCCCGGCAAAGATCGGAATGGATCGTTGCCGCGGCATCTAATGCCGTGTCGCCGTCACGCAGCGTCCAGGCCCGCACCTCATCGGTTCCCACGGTAATAAAACTGATATGACCCATAACTTCATAGGCAAAATGAGTCATACGGTCACGGACGGATTCGGTAATGCCCATCTCCGCCATGAACAGTCCGGCATCTTCGCTATCATCAAAGCTAGCCAGTTCCATTTCAAAGTTGCCTGCAAATTCGATCACTTTATATTTTGTTTCGATTTCAGTCAGCAAATCCTGGTTGCGGCCGAAGTTTTCTTCTTCGGAGTTCAGAATGACAAAAAACGGCTTGTGGGTTAAAAACTGAAATCCGCTGACCAGCTTTTGTTCGTTGGGGTTCAAGATCAAATCCCGAACATGTCGCCCACGGTTTAATTGATCGAGTATCTTATTGAGGACTTTCTCTTCCAAAAGCATGGTGTTGGTCGTTTTACCACGCTTTGCGCTCCAGGCAATGCGTTCAAGCCGATTTTCGGTAATAATCATATCTGACAGGATAAACTCGGTATCGATGGTTTCGATATCTGCCAGCGGTGCCGGAGCACCCGTCAAATCATCACTAAAATTTCGGACAACCAGGGCAATGGCATCCAGGTTGCGCACAAGTGTCATCTGAGCACTGGAAAAATCGTCTTTACGTTCCGAACCTTTGGTTAGGCCGGCAAAATCGACGATCTCGATAGTGGCATAGATGGTTTTTTTGGGATGGTAAAGCTGCGTGAGGCGGGTGATGCGTTCGTCTCCCACTTCAACAACGGCAACGTTCGGTTCGGCCTTGTTGCTGGCATAAGTACCCACTTCGGCTTCCGAACGTGTAAGGGCGTTAAAAATGGTTGTCTTTCCGGAATTTGACAGACCTAACAATCCGATTTTCATGGATTTTATTTCCTTTGAAATAGATATATAATAATCGTTCCCGGTTTTGTTTACACTCAATTAAAATAAAAGGTCTGTAAGTTAAGACCTATATGTTGGTTTGTCCAGCATAAAAATCAAATCAAGCAGCACATATAAACCTAAATTGAGCGTTTTTTTACTCGATCTGCACCCGATCTATTGCGCATAAAGGATTTGAAAAAATACAAAGAGTGTGAATAAGATATATCAATGAAAACAAATAAAATTCTTCTGGATCACGGCAGCGGCGGAAGCATGTCCCTTCATCTGGTTACGGATCTCATGCTCCCCATTTTTGACAACCCAATGCTTGCTGCTTTGCATGACGGTGCAACGCTTGATATTGACGGGAACCGCCTGGCCTTTTCAACAGACACCTATGTGGTGGACCCTATTTTTTTTCCTGGCGGAAATATTGGCGATCTGGCTGTATACGGAACCGTCAACGATTTGGCCATGTGTGGCGCCGAGCCCCTCTATTTGAGCGTCGGATTGATCATTGAAGAAGGTTTTTCAATAACTGATCTTAAAAAAATACTCAAAAGAATGGGCATTGCGTCAGAAAAGGCCGGTGTAAAAGTGGTCACCGGAGACACCAAAGTGGTACCCAAAGGTGTGGTGGATAAAATTTTTATTAATACATCCGGTATTGGTAAGATACCAGACAAAGTGAATATCTCCAGCCAGAACGCCCAACCAGGAGATATGATCATCCTCAGCGGAACCATCGCCGACCACGGCATGACCGTTTTAACCCAACGCGAAGGCATGACATTTGATTCATCACTTCAAAGCGATACGGCACCGTTAAATCATATGGTGTCACGAATGCTTTCGGTATGCCAGGATATCCATGTGCTTCGAGACCCCACCCGCGGCGGTGTGGGCACGGCTTTAAATGAAATCGCCGGCAAATCCAATGTCGGCATTCAGATTCATGAAGAAAAGATTCCCCTAAAAAACGAAACCGAAAGCATTTGCGAACTTTTGGGATTTGATCCCCTTTATGTTGCCAATGAAGGAAAACTCATCGCCTTTGTCGATGCCGATCATGCCACAGAGGTTATTTCCGCAATCCAAAAGGACAAATACGGAAAAGATGCCGCTATTATCGGAGAAGTGGTTTCCGATCACCGTGGCAAGGTGGTCATGAAGACCCGAATCGGCGGAAGCCGGATCATCGATATGCTGGTGGGGGGGCAACTCCCCAGAATCTGTTAGTTTTCGATTCGGAAATGGCCTTTTTTGCCCTGATCGGCGTTCTCCGCGGGTTTCCGGCTGCGGCGTACAGACGTACGCCTCACCGCAAACCCTTGTGCGGCCTTGATCAGAACAAAAACTGCTCATTTCTGAATTGGAAACCCATTATGTTTATTTTAAATTCATGGATGGACAATAGTTAGCATTTCACATTAAAGGTAAACTATATGAAAAATAATTTGACCAGATTTGATTTATCCGGAAAAACGATTACGGTAATTTTTTTATTATTTTTCGTGCTTTTATTTGCCGGTTGCGGCATGAAAAAGGAATTTGAATTTTCGGGGAAAACCATGGGCACGACATATCATATTAAAGTCGTTGCAGGATACCTTGAAAATACAAAAATGCTGAAAGATGAAATTGATATGCGCCTCGAAGAAATCAATAAAAGCATGTCAACTTTCAGAAAGGACAGTGAAATAAGCCGGTTCAATGCTTTTCAAACCGTTGGTGAAAAATTCAAAATCTCAGATGATTTTTACAATGTCATGACCGTTGCCAAAACGATATATGAAGAGACCGGCGGCGCCTGGGACGGTACCGTCAAGCCGCTTGTGGACCTCTGGGGATTCGGGAAGTCTGAAAACAACCACACAATTCCCGAAAAATCTCGAATAGCAGCGCTTTTATCCAATATTGGATTCAATAATATTGTAATATACGACGATCACTATCTTGCCAAAAAGAATACAGCCATAACCCTGGATCTCGCATCCATAGCTAAAGGTTATGGTGTTGATCAGGTCGCTGCCCTGATTAGGGCTAATAGAATAAATGATTTCCTTGTGGAAATCGGAGGCGAGGTTTTTGCGGCAGGTCTTCGTAAAGACGGCAAAAAGTGGAGGATCGGCATCAACAGACCCCAGAAAAACGCCCCCATCGATCAGGTCTATAAGGTGGTCGATTTGCAAAACAAAGGTTTTGCAACCAGCGGTGACTATCGGAATTATTTCGAAGTCAATCAACACCGTTTTTCTCACGTCATAGACCCCAGGAATGGATTTCCTGTGGATAACGGCGTGGTCAGCGTCTCGATTATCGCAAACACCTGCACATTTGCAGACGGACTTGCAACTGCCGTTATGGTTCTCGGTCATAAAAAGGGGCTTGATCTGGTTAATCGGCTGGATAACACAGAATGCTTCATCGTCACCCAAACCAAAAACGGGACATTGGTCGACCATTACTCAAAAGGCTTTAAGACAGAATGAAACCTTGCACACCCATGTAAAGAGATTGATTTAAAATTAGAAAATAGGAATTAGAATTTGTGTTTATCCTTGCTCCCCTTTCCTGTTTCCTATTTATCGCTTAAAAGGTCTCATAATCTTGTTGACATCCAAAGACGAGTCTTGTAATTTTTTGGGTTCAGGTATGTGTCTTTTTTGTTTTTTTAAGGGGTTACACCCTGTCAATCCATTACACCATTACAGATTACATGAAAGGAAAGGTAACCAAAGTGGAAATTGTCGTATTGCTAAAACAGGTTCCGGCAACAGAGTCACTCATAGGGATTGCCGATGACGGTGTCTCCATAAAAACGGACGATGTCAAGTGGGTCATCAATCCTTATGATGAATTCGCGGTTGAAGAGGCACTTCGAATAAAAGAAGCCCATGGAGGGTCGGTTTCCATTCTTTCCGTGGGATCGGAAAAAACGGTTGAAGCCATAAGAACCGCCCTGGCAATGGGTGCAGACAAAGGGATACTGATCAATGTGCCTGACGGAGATGTTTGCGATGGGTTAACAACAGCAAAAATTTTATCCGCGGCACTCAAAGAAATCCCCTTTGAACTGATCATCGCCGGTCAGCGGGCGGTTGATGATGACAACTTCCAGGTCGGACCGGCAACCGCCGAATTTTTGGATATCCCCCATATTTCCATGGTGATCAAACAGGAAATTATTGATGGTAAAATAACATGCCGTCGAACCGTCGACGGTGGAACGGTTGTCCTGGAAACATTGCTGCCGGTCCTTTTTACAACTCAACGCGGGATAAACGAGCCCCGTTATGCGTCTCTTCCGGGAATCATGAAAGCGAAAAAGAAACCCATTGACATGAAAACAATGACGGACATCGGACTCGATCCTGAAACCGTTGGCAAGCCGTTAACAAAAATCGTCTCATTAAAAACGCCGCCTGAGCGAAAAGGCGGCATAATGATAGAGGGCGACTCTGCACAGGAAAAAGCGGCTAGAATTGTCAAGATCTTGCACGAGGAAGCGAAGGTCCTTTAACAAGGGACTCAGAGGGAGATGAATATGTCACAGAATATACTAGCAATCGCAGAACAAATTGAGGGTGTTTTTCGAAAAGTGACGTTCGAAGCATTGAGCGAAGGACGGCGTATCGCTGATCAGTTGGGTGGTGAACTTAACGCCCTTGTTTTGGGAGATAACATCGAAAACATTTCAAAAGAACTCGGGCAATTCGGGGCGGACAGGATCATCGTTGCAGAAAATTCCGCCCTTTCCGAATATCTGCCGGATGCATACGGCAATGTCATCGCCGATGTCATCGACAAAGAAACGCCGGATGTCGTGATATTGGGTGCATCCACCCAGGGAAAAGATATTGCAGCACGTCTGAGTGCACGCCTGAACGCACCGCTGGCCATGGATTGTGTTGCCATTCGTTTTGAAGACAATAACCTAATGGCAACCCGTTATATGTATGGCGGAAAAATTCTGGCAGATGTCATGCTCAACGGAAAACCGCAAATTTTAGCCATTCGACCCAATGCCATGACCATCGCCAGTGCTGCCGGAACCGGAGTTGTCGAAAAATTTGAGGTCAACACCGGTCCAACCCTGGTGAAATTCATTGAAAAGCATCTTGATACCGGCAAAGTTGACCTGACCGAAGCAGATACGGTCGTGTCCGGTGGAAGAGGAATGGGCGGCCCTGACTTTGCCGTCATAGAAGAACTGGCTCAAGTACTCGAAGGTGCTGTCGGTGCGTCGCGATCGGCCGTAGATGAGGGCTGGCGCAATTCCTCGGATCAGGTGGGACAGACCGGGAAGGTCGTTTCTCCGAATCTCTATATTGCCTGCGGGATATCCGGCGCCATTCAACACCTTGCCGGAATGTCGTCATCCAATGTCATTGTGGCCATAAACAAAGATTCGGAAGCTCCCATTTTTTCCAAGGCCGATTATGGTATTAAAGGAGATCTTTTTGAGATCGTACCCTTAATTACCGAAGAAATAAGGAAATTAAAAGGCTGAATCCGAATTTAATTCCATTTGGCACTAAGTTCGTGTACAACATTTATGCCCTTTAAAGGCTGCCGATACCTTCCGGGAGCCTTTAACATTTTAATGGCTTTAATTCATCGTATCTCAATGCTACGATGGGACAAGACAGCCCAACAAGAAAAGAGCTTCAGATATGATTAAATTTTTGACTGGAAGCTGTCCGAGTGAATAAGGGATCGTTTTGAAAGAACCATCGACGATTTATTCGGTGGATGAAATCTCCTGTTGAAGCAGAAACTGTTATTAATAGCCAGGGCAGGTTCTTTCATTACGACCCCTTATTCACGAGTTCTTGCAGCAAAAATTTAATTATATCTGAAGCGGTAAGGTTTTCAGAAGGCTGAAATGTTACAATATTTTAATGGATGTAATTTTTATCAAGAATATTCATGAAACTCTATTTAGCCAGCTTAGGTTGTGCGAAAAACCTCGTGGACAGCGAAGTGATGCTGGGTCGATTGATAAAAGCGGGATGGCGCATCACACAAGATCCACAAAACGCCGACACGATCATTGTGAATACGTGCAGTTTTATTGAATCCGCCGTCAACGAATCCATAGACACCATCTTAGAACTTGCAAGATTCAAAAGCAGCGGTGCCTGTCGTCGTCTCATCATTACCGGTTGCCTCCCGGAACGCTACAGAGAAGCCATGGTCGAAACACTGCCGGAAGTCGACGTGTTCTTAGGAACCGGTGCGTTCGATAAAATTGTAGCGGCTGCAAACGACGATCTGAATATCGGGAGATGTTTTCTGCCGGACCCGAATATCGCTTCCCATGATCACCAGGAATCTTTGAGGGTTTTAAGTTCTTCTTACATGGCATATCTTAAAATTGCAGAAGGATGCAGCCGTCACTGTACATATTGTATCATCCCAAAGCTCAGGGGAAAACAAAGAAGCCGCCATCTTGAAGATATCGTGTCCGAAGCGCGTGATTTGATTTCATCCGGAGTCAAGGAGCTCACTTTAATTGCACAGGATACCACCTGTTACGGCACAGATCTTCATCCCCCTGTACCGCTAAATCGATTGCTTGAAAAAATATCGGAACTATCCGATAATATATGGATTAGAATACTTTATGGACATGCGGAAAGCATAGAGGATTCTTTTATTAGAACCGTTGCCGAACATCGGAACATATGTTCCTACTTTGATGTTCCGATTCAACATGCCAGCGACCGGATTCTAAAAAAGATGGGGCGGAATTATACATCCGGAGATCTGTATCGACTCTTTGACAACATTCGATCCACGGTTCCTGATGCAGCCCTCAGAACAGCCGTCATCGTTGGTTTTCCCGGAGAAACAGATAAAGATTTTGAAATGCTGTCAACATTTATACAGGGCATATGTTTTGATAACCTCGGCGTATTTATCTATTCCGATGCAAAGGACCTTCCTTCTAATAAGCTCCCGGGTCGTATTGCAAAAAGTGTGGCAACGGATCGATACCACCGGTTGATGACGCTCCAGCAGAAAATATCTTTGCTCAATAACCGTAAACACATCGGCAAGAATTATGACGTCCTTGTGGAAGAATCCATGGGCAACAACCTGTATAAAGGCAGAACATTTTTTCAAGCTCCGGAAGTCGACGGAACGACCGATATTCACGCCGGAAACCTAAACATCGGGTCCTTTGTTCATGTTAGGATTGAAGACGCTTTTGAATATGATCTTATGGGAAAAATTGTATGAACGATTTAAAACATAAAATCCTTATGCAGGTAAAAAATGATCTTGAAGAAATTGAGGTCGCCCTTCAGCAGAATTTAAATCCGTATTTAGACCTGGTCTCGCAAATTGCCGGGCATATACTGTTTAGCGGGGGCAAACGTTTAAGACCTTTGCTCATGATTTTATCGGCCAGGGTTTGCGGTTACAAAGGAGACTACGACAAGATTTTTTCAACCATTTTCGAATATTTGCATGCTGCCACTCTTTTGCACGACGATCTTGTGGATGAAGCGACGCTACGAAGGGGCAAACCAGTAGCCAACTCCATATGGGGTAATGCCGCTGCTGTCCTCGTGGGAGATTTTCTGCTTGCACGATCACTGGCCATCGCCGCTGAAACAAAACGCCCCGATTTTATTAAGGTTGTATCAGGAATTACAGAAAATATGTCACAGGGCGAAATTCATCAAATGATGAAAAAAGGCAGTTTGGACCTTACGGAAGCAGAGTACATGGAGATTATAAAACGTAAGACGGCTGTGCTATTTCAGGGAACATGTCGTTCAGGAGCCCTGATCGCAGATGTGTCACTATCAAAAGTAACCGCCCTGGCAGATTATGGTTTCAACCTTGGCATCGCTTTTCAGATGGTGGATGATCTTCTCGATTATACGTTAGATACCGTTACGCTCGGAAAAGAAGTGGGGGCAGATCTCAAAGAAGGAAAATTGACCCTTCCGGTCATATATTCACTCAAATCGGCTGACGAAAAAGATCGAACCCGCATGGAAAACATTATAAAAAACAAAAATTTCTCTGTTAACGACTTTAAAACATTGATAAGGATGATAGACAAGTACGGCGGCCGGTCATATACTCAAACTCTGGCTACAGAATATGTTCAAAATGCAAAGGAAGCGCTCGTCGTCTTTGAAGATTCAAAACCAAAAGAGATTCTGTTGATGATTGCCGACTATACGTTGTCCAGAAACTTTTGAATAGAAGTGGTTTCTAAACCTCCCCTCAGGCCCAATTCCTGTGTTGGGCCGAGGGATTTAATACTCGAAATATTAAATATATTCCTGCGTTTGAATCCCTCGGCCCGCCTTGACTTTGAACCTGATTGAAGGTTTTGAAACCACTTATAGACTATTTTTGTTGATTCAAGCGTGACGACCTCATAAAATGCTAAATTCATCGATTGAAAACAAATCATTTCGTCGAAAACGGAGGTGAAATAAATATGCCTGTGTCTTCTAACACCTTAATCAGATTTATTCTTATAATCTTTTGCCTCTTAGCTTTCTTTGCACATTCCGTGACCCTTCAGGCTGAAGATCAGCTTGCCACAAAAACCGTTGTGGTCATCGGAACCGGTAAGATCTATAAAAAGGATTCTGCCGGTGCCAGAAAAGAAGCCATTGAAAATAGTCTGGAATCCGCCGTGGAGAGCGTGGCGCTGAACCTTTTACCGCCGGAATCTTTGCATCGAACATTTCAAAGCTTCACCGAAGCGCTGTATGATCAAACCGACAAATTCATTCAGGGTTACAAAGTGCTGGCAGAACTTAAGATTAGAGATACTTACAAAGTATTGGTGGAAGCAAACGTTTCCGTCACCGGCTTAACCAAACTTTTGTCAGACACCAGGATTGTATCGGATGGCAAGTCTTTGCCAAAAATACTGGTTTTAATCTCGGAACAAAATCTTGACGACACGTCACCAAAATACTGGTGGGGGAAAAAAGCGGTTTTGGGAGAAATGTTTTCAGTCAGCGCTTTCATAGAGACCATGAAAAGCAAGGGGCTTCCGGTGCTTGATCATCATAGTATCGTTCAAAACACAACCGTTGATGACGGATACGACAAACCTTATCTCGACGAGAAAGAAGCCGTCAAACTCGGTCTCAAGTTAAAGGCGGATATCGTCATTGTGGGTAAAGCAACCATAGAACAGGCGCAGAATATTATGGGGAAAAACATAAAGTCTTTCAAAGCAATGGTATCTGCGCGTGCCATTCGAACCGATACAGGTGAAGAAATCGCCAGCATCACCAAGAGTGCCGTCACAGCAAATGCCGATGAAACAATCGGCGTCCGGAAAGCGCTATCTGCCGCCGGATCACTTGCAGGTGAAACACTGGCCGACCAGATCATTGATGCCTGGCAGAGAAAAGATGAAAAGACCAACGTTATAGGAATCGTCGTTGAAGGAACGGACAATCTGGCAAGCTTTGAGAAGTTCATCGGCATTATCAATAATATATCCGGCGTGAAGAATCTTCAGATAAAAGAATTAAAGACCAACGAAACCGTCATCAGCGTTGAATTTAAGGGGAACGCCAAAACACTCGCGGACGCTTTGATGCTGAAATCCTATGGATCGGTCAACATTAACATTTACGAAGTTTCAAAAAATCACTTGAGGGTTGAGCTAACCTCCGGTTAATTCTAAAATGGAAACAAGATCATTGAGCATCAATATTCCTAATATTTTAACCGTTATCAGGATTTTGCTTACGCCCCTTTTTGTAATTTTCCTTTTAAAAGATCTGTTTCACTTTGCGCTTCTGGTATTTACCATTGCAGCCATAAGTGACGGGCTGGATGGCCTGTTGGCAAGATATTTCAATCAGTTCAGTGTGTTGGGTGCTTACCTCGATCCCATTGCCGACAAACTTTTATTGGCGTCTGCCTTTGTAAGCCTGGCCGTTCTTAAAGTCATTCCAGCCTGGCTGGCAGTGATCGTTCTGAGCCGTGACATCCTGATTATCATCGGCATCGCTGTTTTTGCATTAATGGATATTCCTATTGAAATGAATCCGAGCCTTGTAAGCAAGTGGACAACGGTTGCACAGTTCTTAACGATTTTACTGACCCTTCTTGATCCGGGTATTCCAGGGCTTCAAATAACAAAACATTCGCTGTTTTGGATCGCGGCAGGCCTTACCATAGCTTCCGGCCTCCATTATGTATACTTTGGCTTAAACATTCTACAGAATTCTTATGGTAAAAACCAAAAATAGTGACAACACCGCTTTGCTCTTGGCCGATTTTTTAATTCCATGAAAAACTTATTCATAATTTGGCTGAGGGCTTTTATTTTCAAATAAAATGATTAATATAAGTTTGTTAATTAGTTGAATGATATCAGACACAGGAGGTTTACCATGTGGGAATATACAAAAACCGTGAAAGACCACTTTCTCAATCCCCGAAATGTTGGCGTGATTGAGGATGCCGACGGCGTCGGAGAAGTCGGATCTCTGGCGTGCGGAGATGCCCTGACGCTATATTTTAAGCTGGATGAAAACAAAAAAATTAAAGATGCCAAATTTCAAACCTTTGGCTGTGCAAGCGCCATTGCGTCTTCATCAGCCCTAACAGAGATGCTAAAAGGCCTTACGTTGGAAGAGGCCAAAAAGATCACCAATGAAGATATTGCAGAATTCTTAGGCGGCCTGCCAAAACAAAAGATGCATTGTTCGGTATTGGGACGGGATGCCCTTGAAAAGGCAATTGCAAATTATCGTGGGGAAGCAGAAAAGAAAGTCGAAGGCAATATTGTTTGTGAATGCTTCGGAGTAACCGACCTCGAAATAGAACGAGCTGTCAGAGAAAACAGCCTGAATTCTATTGAAGATGTAACCAATTATGTCAAGGCCGGTGGTGGATGCGAAAGCTGCCATGACAAAATTCAGGAAATTATCGATGCAACCCTCGGCCGTGATATCAAGACAAAGAAAAAAGTTGTCCATTTAACCAATATTCAGAAAATCAGACTGATTGAAGAAACATTAGAACGTGAAATCAAACCGGCACTGAAAAAAGACGGCGGTAATATTGAGCTCGTGGATGTGGATGGAAACAACGTCTTTGTGAAACTCCAGGGAACATGCGCCACCTGTAGCGCATCCCAAATTACCCTCAAGCATTATGTCGAGTCAAAGCTCAGGGAATTGGTTACTCCTGAACTTTTGGTAGAGGAGGTGCAATCGTGAAGGTCATTTATGTAGACAACAACGCCACGACACAGGTCGCGCCGGAAGTGTTGGAAGAAATGCTTCCCTATTTTAATGAATATTACGGAAATCCATCCAGTATGCATACGTTCGGTGGAATGGTGGAACACAAAATCGTTGGAGCGCGGGAGCGGTTGGCCGGACTTTTAGGGGCTTCTCCGGATGAAATCATATTTACCAGTTGTGGAACGGAAAGTGACAGCACTGCCATTCGGGCCGCGATTTTATCGAATCCTGATAAAAAACATATCTTAACTTCAAGAGTAGAGCATCCGGCAGTCAAGAATCTCTTTGAGTATCTGTCCAAAAACGGCTACCGGGTAACATTTGTGCCGGTTGACCGCAAAGGGCGACTCGATCTGGATTATCTGTATAACAATCTAAGTGAGGATACCGCTATTGTCAGCATTATGTGGGCCAACAATGAATCCGGTGTCATCTTTCCCATCGAAGAAATCGGAAAGGTTCTAAAAGAAAAAGGGATTGTATTCCATACGGACGCTGTTCAGATGGTTGGAAAAATTCCCATAGATCTTAAAAACGTTGATGTGGACATGCTCTCTCTATCGGGGCATAAACTTCACGGGCCCAAGGGCGTCGGCGCTTTGTATGTTCGAAAAGGAACCAAATATTCGCCTTTTTTAATCGGAGGCCATCAGGAAAAAGGCCGAAGGGGCGGAACCGAGAATGTTGCGTCCATTATCGGGCTGGGAAAAGCAAGTGAACTTGCCGCCGCCAACCTGTCGAATGAAAGAATCGGGGTAAAACGGTTAAGAGACAAACTTGAAACCGAGCTGGTAAATCGCATTCCCAATGCCATCGTTAACGGTGATAGAGAAAATCGTCTGCCAAACACCACCAGTATCGCATTTGAGTACGTAGAAGGCGAAGCCATTCTATTGCTGATGGACGAGTATGGCATCTGCGCTTCATCCGGTTCGGCCTGCACATCCGGTTCACTGGAGCCCTCCCATGTTCTGCGAGCCATGGGGGTGCCTTTTACTGCGGCGCATGGCTCGATCCGTTTCAGCCTCAGTATATATAATACTGAAGAGGAAATCGACTTTATTATCGAAAAACTCCCGCCAATCATTAAGCGGTTGCGAGAACTGTCCCCTTTCTGGAAAAAAGCCCAATAGGAGCTAGCGATGTTCAAAGTCATGATCAGGGACAATATGTCCCCTGTTGCAAAAAATGTCCTTGAAGCAACCGGAAAAATAGACGTCGTCGTCGATAATGACAAAGCCACATCCGATCCAAAGGTTTTGTCCAAGATTATCGGTGAATTCCACGGCCTTGCCATCCGAAGCGGAACCAAAGTAACAGAAGAGGTATTAAAAAACGCCGGTCAGCTCAAGGTCATCGGCCGCGCCGGCATAGGGGTCGACAATATCGATGTGCCGATTGCCACGAAACATGGGATCGTGGTGATGAATGCACCGGGTGGAAATACGATAACCACTGCTGAGCATACCATATCTCTTATGCTGGCCCTGGCAAGAAACATTCCCCAGGGAACGGCATCTTTACGTCAGGGGAAATGGGAAAAAAAGACGCTGTCCGGTATTGAAATAACCGGAAAAACCCTGGGCATTATTGGCCTTGGTCATATCGGCAGGGTGGTGGCGGATCGTGCTAAAGGGTTGAAAATGATGGTCATTACAGCCGATCCTTATGTTAGCGAAGACGCGGCAAAAGCCCTTGATGTGGAACTTGTTCCTTTGGATGAATTGCTTGCCCGTTCAGACTTTATAACACTTCATGTGCCGCGCCTCCAGGAAACGGTGGGGATGATCAATGAAACGACCCTTCAGAAGATGAAACAGGGAGTGAGAATCATCAACTGTTCCCGGGGAGAAATCGTTAAAATCGATGATCTTTACCAGGCCATATTAAGTGGACATGTCGCCGGCGCAGCCCTTGATGTTCTTCCCCAGGAGCCACCGGATCCGGACTTACCCATACTCCAGCATCCGAATGTTATTTTTACCCCCCATTTGGGCGCCAGCACCGGAGAGGCCCAGGAAAAAGTGGCAAATATGATTGCCAGTCAGATGGCTGCTTATCTCTTGGACGATATTATCACCAATGCCGTCAATTTCCCGTCATTGCCCATGGAAGTGATGAATCAGCTCCGTCCCCATCTGGACCTGACTGAAAAAATGGGCTCCCTAATGGGTCAGCTTGTCAGAAAGATTCACGATATCACCATCAGTTACAGCGGTAGTGTCGCCAACCTGGACACACGCCCGTTGACGCATGCCGCCTTGAAAGGACTTCTGAGTTCTTTTACCGACACGCCGGTTAACTATGTCAACGCGCCGGCCCTTGCTCAAGACAAGGGAATCCATGTCCATGAAACCATCAGTTCGACAACGCACGATTTTACCAGTTTGATTCGGATGAAACTTGAAGGTCACAAAGGAGAGATCGACGAAATCTGGGGGACCATCTATGAAAAAAAATATCCGAGACTCGTAAAAATCGGAGAAATATACTTGGACGCCATCCCTGAAGGATGGATGATCGTTATTCAAAATATTGACAAACCGGGGGTTATCGGAAATGTGGGAACAACCCTTGGCCGCCACAACATCAATATCGCCCGTTTTCAACTCGGCAGGCGCGGAGACCGGGCCATATGTCTGGTAAACATCGACACCCCGGCAGACGAAAATGTTATTCAAGATTTAAGTCAACTGCCCAATATTGTCTCCGTTCGGCAGGTTCACCTGGCATAAAATTTGTGCTCGTATTCCTTATTTACCATGAAGCTTTTGTTTGAGCCATTCGATCCAGGAATCAAAGCCCTCTTGGGTCTTTGCGGATAATTCAAAAACCGGCATTTGGGGATTGACCTTAAGGATATTTTGAACGGCGGCTTTGCTGTCATAATCAAGATACGGCAGCAAATCGATTTTATTGAGTAACGCCGCGTCACATACGCGAAACATCAAAGGATACTTCAAAGGTTTGTCTTCTCCCTCGGTGACGCTCAGAACAACGATGCGCAAATTCTCACCCATGTCAAACTCGGCCGGACAAACCAAATTCCCTATATTTTCTACAATTAAAAGGTCAATCTCATCCAGGTTAAAGTTATTGGCCGCAGTTTTAATCACATGGGCCGCCAGGTGACAGTCTCCCCCGAATGCATCTGTGTTGACCTGTACAACCGGTGCATTGAAACCGGCAAGCCGGTCAGCGTCGTTCGAGGTACAAATATCTCCGACAATAACGGCGCATCTGATTTTTGGCGTGATTTGAGACAATGTCTTTACGAGGATAGCGGTTTTCCCGGATCCCGGTGAACTCATGACGTTGATGACAAAAACGCCTTTTTCCCTAAACAGTTCGCGATTCTCATGCGCGATGGTATCGTTAACATCCAAGACCTTACGAACGATTTTTACTTCTTTGGTCTTCGCGTTGGCTTCGCCCAACAAGCTGGTGTCTGTTTTCTTGACTGCTGCACCGCTACCGCTGCCGTTATGAGAATGGTGAGGTTTTTGGAAATCCTTGTGATGAAAATATTTTTGATATTTAGTCATAAATGATAACATTTTTATATCTCAAAAGTATGGGTTTTTTATTGCAAACCTTCTTATATCAGCCTCCGACTCGGAGAGCGGAATGGATGATCTTTTTTTAAATCGGATGCTGTTTAAAAAAAGATTGTCCATGCAGTGGTCGTTTTGAAAAACTCCCCGTCCCTCAGTTATCTTTCTCCACAATTTCGATGGAAGTGATATCCAGTTCCCGGCCCGACAGCATCTCTACGGATGTGCCGTTGCACTTTCGACACAAAAAAACCGGTTCAGATGCGATCCATTCAACATTACAATCCGTGCATCTGATTTTCAAAGGAATTTCTTCAATGTTGAGTTCCGCATCATTAAGGGGGGTATCCTGAGCGGCAATTTGAAAACAAAAATGAAGACTCTCGGGGACCGCTGCCGCCAGTTTTCCGACTTTTAGGTTGACCTTTTTAATTTGTGCATTCTTCAAATCGTCAGGTATGGATGCAACTGCTATCTTTATGATCTGCATCACAATACCCATTTCATGCATTAATTAAACACCTCTGCACACAGTTCCCCAAACGTACCGAGGTTCTCACAAATATGTATCCCTGCCGCCTTCATGGCATCAATTTTCCCTTGGGCGGTACCGCTGCTGCCACTGATGATGGCGCCTGCATGACCCATGCGCCGCCCTGGAGGGGCTGTCAGGCCTGCAATAAATCCCACCACCGGTTTTGTCACATGCTGTATGATAAATTCAGAGGCCTGTTCCTCAGCAGTCCCGCCAATCTCTCCAACCATCACAATGCCTGCGGTATCGGAATCTTTTTCAAAAGCTTCCAGGCAGTCAATGAAGTTGGTTCCGTTGACAGGGTCTCCGCCAATACCGATGCAGGTGGTCTGCCCGATGCCTTTGAGGGTGAGCTGATGAACCACTTCGTAGGTGAGGGTTCCTGATCTTGATACAACACCGATGGGACCGCCGGGTTTGTGAATGGGTCCCGGCATAATCCCGATCTTGCACTCACCCGGAGTAATGATTCCCGGGCAGTTTGGGCCGATGAGACGGGATCCGGCACCCTCAAGATAATTTTTAACCTTTACCATATCCATCACCGGAATACCTTCTGTGATGGCAATGATAAGATCGACTCCGGCATCTGTGGCCTCCATAATGGCATCCGCCGCAAATGCCGGCGGAACAAAAACCATGCTGCAGTTTGCACCTGTCTGTCCCACAGCATCTTTAACGGTATTAAATACCGGAACGTCATCCATTTTTTGTCCGCCTTTGCCCGGGGTTACCCCGGCAACCACATTCGTTCCGTAATCGATACACTGCCGTGCATGAAACTGTCCTTCTTTACCCGTTATTCCCTGAACCATCAAACGTGTGTTCTTATCAACAAATATGCTCATTTTTCATTCCTCAATTTTTATTTATCCGCAACAAACTGTGCGACTTTCTGTGCAGCATCTTTCATATCGGCAGCGGTAATCAGATTGAGCCCGGAATCGGCCAGAATCTTCCGGCCTTCTTCCACATTGGTCCCTTCCATCCGTACCACCACTGGAACGCTGATTCCGACTTTTTCAGCTGCACTGACAACGCCCTTTGCCAGCACGTCGCAACGTAAAATCCCGCCAAAAATATTGATCAGAATTCCTTTGACATTCTCGTCACCGAGCATGATTCGAAAGCCATTCTCAACCATCTCGGCACTGGCTCCGCCCCCCACATCCAAAAAGTTGGCCGGTTCCGCACCGGCAAGCTTGATGATGTCCATGGTCGCCATGGCCAGGCCTGCGCCATTGACCATGTTACCGACATTGCCGTCCAGTTTGATGTAATTGAGATTAAATTTGGAGGCTTCGACCTCAAGGGGATCTTCCTCGTCGATGTCACGGTATTCAAGAATATCTTTATGACGGTAGAGGGCATTGTCGTCAAAGTCGACTTTGGCATCCAAAGCGATCACCGTCTGTTCGGCGGTGATGACAAGGGGATTGATCTCCACCAGCGAACAGTCATAATCCATAAACAGCCGGTAAAGACTTGACAGCATTGAAACAAACGGTTTCATGACTGCCGGCGCCATATTCAGACCAAAAGCAACCTGTCGGCAGTGATACGGCTGAATCCCCATTAAAGGATCGATGTACACCTTGATGATCTTTTCAGGGGTGGCAGCCGCCACCTCTTCGATATCCATGCCACCGGCCTCACTGGCCATGATAACGACCTTTGCCGTTTCCCTGTCCGGAATAATACTCAGGTATAATTCCTTGGCGATGTTGAGTCCCTGTTCCACCAGCACCTTTTTAACGATCCTTCCTTCCGGACCGGTCTGGTGGGTCACCAGATTCATTCCGATGATATCCCCGGAAATGGTCGCCACCTCATCCATCGATCCTGCAAGCTTGACCCCACCCCCTTTGCCCCGGCCACCGGCATGAATCTGGGCTTTGACGACAACCGGGAATTGACCCAGGTCTCCGGCAATTTTTCCGGCTTCATCCGGGTTGAAGGCGACACTCCCTTTTGGGATGGGAATGTTGTATCTTTTAAACAATTCTTTTGCCTGGTATTCGTGGATCTTCATTAAACCAATTCTCCCTTTTTAAATTGTCGATTGTCGATTGATGATTGTTTGTCGAGAGTTATTCAATCTACAATATTAAACCATTTCAACCGATCACACATAGCACAGCATCCTTGGCCACGGAATCTCCGCTGGAGAAATTAATGGCCTTAACGGCACCACCCGCAGGGGCCGCCAGGGCATTTTCCATCTTCATGGCCTCCAGAATGACCACCGTTTCTCCTTTGTTCACTGCATCCCCCACCTGTTTGAGATATTTAACAATCATACCGGGCATCGGCGCTTTCAATGGTGTACCTTCAACCCCGGCAGCAGGTGCAGGTGCTGCCGGCTTAGGCGGCGCCGGTGCCGGTTTAGCAGGCGCTGCCGGTTTGGGCGCTGCCGGTGCCGCAGGTTTGGGTGCTGCCGGTGCGGCTACAGGAGCGGCCGGTGCCGGCGGTGAAACCGGTGCTCCGGCGGGCAATTGTTGCACATAGCTGATCATCGGCGACCCACCGGGTTCTTCCACGCCCACTTCAAAATATTCGTCATCCACGAATACATTAAATGTTCGAAGGGCATCGGTTTTAGGCGGTGCTTCTTTTTCCACTTTTCGGACCAGCTTGCCCAGTTTGGCCAGTTTTACCAGGTCCTCTTCGGCTTTAATCTCTTCCAGGGTTCGAGATTTGACTGCAGCTGGCGGATCTTCCTTGCCGTATTTCCATTTCAAAAACCGCTTGCCGGTAACAGGATAAATAGCGTAGGTGATCACATCGTCAATGTCCTCGGCCAGCCCTTTGGTATCGATCTTCGCCTGTTCAAGCTCCGGCTCCAAAACTTCGGCCGGCCTGCAGGTAATCGGTTCCTCGCCCCGTGGATATCCTTTGAGTGCTTTCTTTTGAACATCCGGATCGATGGGAATGGCGGTCTTGCCGTATAAACCGTAACACAGATCCTTGACCTGACCGGTAATCATCTTGTAACGCTCGTTCTCATCGTCAAACAAAACATTATTGACCGTCTGTATCCCCACGATCTGACTGGTGGGCGTTACCAGAGGTACCTGACCCAGTTCTTTTCTGACTCTGGGAAGTTCTTTATAAACCTCATCGATCTTATGCAACGCATCCATCTCCCTTAACTGGTTGACAAGGTTGGACAGCATCCCGCCCGGTGTCTGGTGCAACAGCACATTGATATCGATGATGGACACCTTGGAATCGTCCAAAAGATGTTTGTATTTGGGCAACACTCTCTTTTCCAGTATTTCGTTGATTTCAGCCAGTTTCTTAATATCGAATCCGGTGTCACGGTTGGTGCCGAGCAGCGTCATTACAAGAGGCTCTACGGCTGCATGGGATGTCCGATAGGCATACGGCGACATGCAGGTATCAATGATATCCACACCCGCCTCGATGGCCTTCAAATGGCTCATGGGAGACATTCCGGACGTGAAATGACTGTGCAGATGAATAGGCGGCTTCACGGTCGCCTTTAACGCCTTGATAATCTCGTAAGCATCGTAAGGCGCAATCAGACCCGCCATGTCCTTGAGACAGATGCTGTCGGCACCCATGTCTTCAAGAGCTTTGGCTTTGTTGACATAGTAGTCGATATTGTAAACATCTCCGCCCAGCCGCGGTTCGGTCATGGTATAGCAGATACAGCCCTGAAAATGTTTTCCGCACTTTTTGATAACACGAACCACCGTTTCAAAGTTTCGGTAGTCGTTCAAGGCATCGAATGTCCGGAAAATGTCCAGGCCGTTTTCTGCTGTTCGCTCCACAAAAGCCTCAGCAAGATCATCGGCATAATTTCTATAGCCAACAAGGTTTTGTGCTCTTAGCAGCATGGAAAACGGCGTCTTTGTCATGTACCGTTTTAACGTCCGGAGCCGTTCCCAGGGATCCTCGTTCAAAAAACGGTGCATGGTGTCAAAGGTAGCGCCGCCCCATGTTTCAACGGCCCAGAATCCCACCTCGTCCATCCTTTCGGCAACCGGAATCATGTCTTCGGTTCTTCCCCGGGTGGCGAACAAGGACTGGTGTCCGTCCCGCAGGGTGAGATCCTGTATCTTAACGGGATTTTCAGCCGCAGGTCTGTCCTTGCTGTAATCCATATTCGTTATTTTCACCTGGTTGTGATCACTCATCTTAACGTTCTCCCTTTTAAATTTAATATTTACGATTGACGAATTGACGATTGCAATCGTCAATTATCTGAATGTTCTCATTTGCATCAAATTGCGCATCTGCATCTGGGCCTGTCGCCCGCTTGTCCCCCAAAGTTTCATCGGTGCCGCAGGATAAGGTGCCGGAGACGGTGTCAATGCGGTTGTGGCCATGGACTGAATACAGATCGCCTCTTCTTCCGTTGTGATATAGTTCATGACGGCAGTGATTGCAGCCGCTGCTTTCTTCTTGTTTTCCATTGTTTCACCATTTACATTGGTTATGGGTCATAGGTTATGGGTTATTAGAAAATACCCTGTTACCTTTTACCTATCACCTATTACCTATTACATCGGTATATTCCCATGTTTTTTCGGTGGGAGGGTTTCCCGTTTACTGCACATCACTTCCAAGGCATCGATCAAACGCGGCCGGGTTTGGCTCGGTACAATGACGGCATCCACAAAACCCCGGCTGGCAGCACAATATGGATTTGAAAAGAGCTCCTCATATTCTTGGATCAGTTCCTTGCGTTTGGTTTCGGGATCGTCCGCCCCTTTGATCGCCCTGCGATGAATGACATTGCATGCCCCTGAAGCACCCATGACCGCTATTTCCGAACTGGGCCACGCCAATGCCATATCGGCACCTAAGTCTTTTGAACACATGGCAAGATAAGATCCCCCGTAGTCCTTACGAGTAACCAGAAGAATTTTGGGAACCGTAGCTTCGGAGTAGCACCAGAGAAGTTTTGCGCCATGTCGGATGATACCGCCCCATTCCTGCTCGCTACCGGGAAGATATCCCGGCACATCGGCAATGGTCAGCATCGGGATATTGAATGCATCACAAAAACGGATAAACCGGGAGGCTTTGTCCGAAGCATTGATGTCCAGGCATCCGGCAAGAACCTGGGGCTGGTTGGCGATTATTCCGATACTTCTCCCGTTCAGTCTGGCAAAACAGATGATGATGTTTTGGGCAAAATACTCGTGAGGTTCAAAAATTTCACCATTATCCACGATTAAACGGATAATTTCTTTCATGTCATAAGATTGGTTGGGGTTGTCCGGAATAATGGTGTCAAGTGCCGGATCCGCTCGCCGCGGATCATCTCCGGTATTTACTATGGGCGGATCTTCCATATTGTTTGAAGGCAGATAAGAGAGAAGTTTTTTGATCCGGTTGATGGCGTCTTCATCGTTTTCACATGCAAAATGCGCGACGCCGCTCTTTTCGTTATGAGTCATGGCGCCGCCGAGTTCTTCAAAGGTAATCTTTTCCCCGGTGACGGATTTGATGACATCCGGTCCGGTAATGAACATGTAACTGGTGTTCTTGACCATAAAAATCCAGTCGGTCATGGCTGGTGAATAGACCGCCCCGCCGGCAGTGGGACCCATAATTGCCGAAACCTGGGGAATGACGCCAGAACTCATGGAATTGCGATAAAAAATCTGGCCGTATCCGGAAAGAGAATCCACACCTTCCTGGATCCTGGCACCACCGGAATCGTTCATGCCCACAAACGGAACGCCGGCTTTAAGCGCCATGTCCATAATCTTGCAAATTTTCTTTGAATGCATTTCACCCAAACTGCCGGCCCTGGCCGTAAAATCCTGAGCAAAGGCAAATACGTGCCTCCCTTCCACGAGACCATGGCCTGTGATGACACCGTCAGACGGAATATCAACCTTTTCCATGCCGAAATTTACACACCGGTGACTGACGAACATGTCTATTTCCCGAAACGTTCCTGGATCAAAAAAGACATCCAACCGTTCCCGGGCGGTCAATTTTCCTTTTTCTTTCTGTTTGGCAACCGCTTTATCGCCACCCATCTTAAGGATCCTGGCTTCACGCTCTTTAAGATCCTTGATTTTATCTTCGATAATACCCATTACAAAATTCCTTTCATCGATTCATATTGACCTTTTATTTTTTTTGGATTCAGATTTTAAATCCGATATCAGATCAATAATATACTTCACTTAAAATAAACAGAAATGCATCTTGTGCCTTTTAATGGCAAAATGTTATTCGATATTACCATCCAGAATGCATTTAAGATTCACTCTAATCGTAACTATACACCTCATAGTCTGTTTTTTCACCCAGCAAGTGATCGATTTTTTCCTGTGTTCCCCTTCTTTCGTCACTCATCACCCACTCTCTCCAATTTTCCATGGACTGCCAGGTACTTACCACCAGACTTTCACCCGGACGATCGATTCGTTTAAATGTTTCTCCGGAAATATAGCCGGGTTGTTGCATGGCCAAATTTCTAAGTTTTTGAAGTAGCGGCTTTAATGCTTCTGTTTTGTTTAGCGGTACGATTCGTTTGATGATTATTTTTACTGCCATTTCACAATCCTCCTTTCATTGGATGAAAGCCCCGTTCAATAAAACGCAGCCCTCATTATTCTTGACGGGTATTGGATTGAACTTGCCCTGACGTTCGATGTTTTTATTTATGCAACGCAGGGTTTATTTTAACTGGACGCTTTATCGTCCAAAAGATCCAGCAATCGACTTGCAGCAACGGTGGATGCAACGGTTCCCTTTTCAACCTCTTTTATTGTTTCGGGAAGATTCTCTTTAACTTCAGGGTGTTGATAAAAACGGTCTTTTAGACCTTCTTTAACAAGGGACCACATCCAGTCAACAGCCTGTTTTTTTCGGTTTGCCTTGAGTTCTCCGGTCTGCGTAAATGTTCTGTGATGTTTTAAAACGGTTTCCCAGATTACATCGATGTCGATCATTTCCAAAGCACTGCAGGTCAAAACCGGTGGTGTCCAATTGGGCGACGAAGGCGCTAAAAAGTGGAGTGCCGTTTCATATTGCTTTCTGGCAAATTCCGCCTTCTCAATATTGTCACCATCGGCTTTGTTGACGGCAACGGCATCGGCGATCTCTAGAATACCTTTTTTAATGCCCTGTAATTCATCTCCGGCACCGGCGATCATGAGCACCAAAAAGAAATCGACCATCGATGCCACGGTGGTCTCGGACTGCCCCACCCCCACGGTTTCAACGATAACCACATCAAAACCGGCGGCTTCACACACAACCATGGTCTCCCGGGTTTTGCGGGCGACGCCGCCCAACGTGCCTCCGGAAGGAGAGGGGCGAATAAACGCCTTTTCTTCTACTGCCAGTTTTTCCATACGGGTTTTGTCTGCCAGTACGCTTCCGCCGCTTCTTTTGCTGCTGGGATCGACAGCAAGAACCGCTACACGATGTCCCTTTTCTACGAGCATCGTACCGAGGCTTTCGATAAATGTGCTCTTACCCACACCCGGCACCCCTGTTATGCCAAGGCGTATGGCCTTTCCTGAATAAGGAAGCAGTAAATCGACAATCGTATGTGCCAGCCGTTGATGGGCAATCAGAGAACTTTCAATCACCGTAATGGTTTTGGCGATCAAACGTCGGTCACCGTTCAGAACACCTTGCACATAGAATTGAGGATCTTCGGATATCATTCGTTCTACTCAAGAACATTCAGAACCTTATTGGCCGAATCGGCGACCACGGTTCCCGGACCGAATACCCCTTTGGCTCCGGCTTGATATAAAAAGTCATAATCTGCCGGAGGAATGACGCCGCCGACCACCACCTTGATCTCTTCACCCCCCTTTTCTTTGAGAACCTTGATAAGCTGTGGCACCAATGACTTATGACCCGCAGCCAGGCTGGAGACGCCGACCACATGTACATCGTTTTCAACAGCCATTTGGGCGGCTTCCTCCGGGGTCTGAAACATGGGACCGATATCCACATCAAATCCGAGGTCTGCAAATGCCGTGGCAATAACTTTGATCCCACGGTCGTGACCGTCCTGCCCCATTTTTGTCACCAGTATGCGGGGTCTTCGGCCATGCTTTTCCTGAAATTCATCGGTTCTTTTTCTAACGGCGGCAAATATTTCGCTGTCTGCATATTCGTCGGCATATGCCCCGGATATGCACTGGGTTGTGGCCACAAACCGACTGAAGACCTTTTCCATGGCATCTGAAATTTCTCCAACCGTGGCCCGCGCCCTGACAGCAGGAATACAGGCTTCCAGTAGATTCCCACCGGATTCGGCAGCACGGGTGATGGCTTCCAGAGTTCTTCGGACTTCATCATGATCTCTTTTTGCTTTTATCTCGTCTAATCGCGCAACCTGTTCATGACGCACCGTCTCCGAAACCTCCAGTAAATCTTTCAGGGGTTCTTCTTCGATCTTGTATTTATTCACACCCACAATCACATCTTTCCCCTGGTCGATACGGGCCTGCTTCCTGGCCGCTGTTTCTTCGATACGCATTTTCGGCATGCCGGTTTCAATGGCTTTTGCCATTCCACCCATTTCTTCAACCTCTTGGATGATTTCTCTGGCTGCCTTGATGATACCGTCGGTCAAGGCCTCGACATAATAAGATCCACCCATCGGATCAATGGCATGGCAAATCTGAGATTCTTCCTGAATAACAATCTGCGTGTTTCTGGCAATCCTGGAGGAAAAATCCGTGGGCAGACCCACAGCCTCATCAAAGGAATTGGTATGGAGCGACTGGGTTCCTCCCAGAGCTGCTGCCATGGCCTCGATGGTGGTTCGAATGATGTTATTGTACGGGTCCTGTTCGGTCAGACTCCAGCCCGACGTCTGAACATGAGTTCGTAACATGGAAGATTTCGGATTTTTAGGATTGAATTGGCTCATGAGTTCATGCCACAGAAAACGGGCGGCCCTTAACATGGCGATCTCCATAAAAAAGTTCATCCCGACCCCGAAGAAAAACGAGAGCCTCGGCGCAAATGCGTCGATATCCAGTCCCGCTGCAAGGGCTGCTTTCACATACTCGAGACCATCTGCCAGGGTAAATGCGGTTTGAAGAACAGAGTCGGCCCCGGCTTCCATCATGTGATAGCCGCTGATGCTGACGGTGTTATATTTGGGCATGTTTTTGGAGCAGTATCCGATAATGTCGGATACAATCCGCATGGAAGGTCCCGGTGGATAGATATAGGTGTTCCGGGTCAGGTATTCTTTTAAAATGTCGTTCTGTATGGTTCCTCCCAATTGTTCATGCTTGACGCCCTGCTCTTCTGCAGCAACGATATATCCCGCCATCACCGGAAGAACCGCACCGTTCATGGTCATGGAAACCGTAACCTTGTCCAATGGAATCTGGTCAAAGAGAATCTTCATGTCCTCTATAGAATCGATGGCCACGCCGGCCTTGCCGATATCTCCCGTTACCCTTGGATGATCCGAATCATATCCCCGGTGGGTTGCCAGATCAAAGGCCACGGAAAGCCCGGTCTGGCCGGCAGCCAGATTCCGCCGGTAAAACGCATTCGATTCCCTGGCTGTGGAAAAGCCCGCATACTGCCGGACGGTCCAGGGTCTTCCGGCGTACATGGTGGCCATGGGTCCTCTGACATAGGGTGCAAAACCCGGCAGCGTGTTGACATGCGGCATTCCTTCAATGTCTTCTTTTGTATACAAAGGCTTGACCAGAATCCCTTCAGGGGTATTCCAATTCAGATCCTCAAGGGGTCTTCCTCTGAGCTGTTTGGTGGCAAGCTCTTCCCATTTTTTCAAATCAGGATGTTCTGCCATGTCATCCTCCTTATTTAAAACTTAGTTAGATTTTAATTCTTTTTTATATATCAACTTCAACGAAGCTTCAGGTATGATTAAATTTTTAACTGGAAACTGTCTGAGTGGATTAGGGATCGTTATGAAAGAGCCATAATCCATCGGATTAATGCTAAAATATCCTCATAGAAAAACACTCTTATCCATTGTCCGGGCAGGTTCTTTCATTACGAACCTTTATCCACGAGTTTTTTAAGTAAAAATTTAATTATACCTGAAGCGATCTCCTCTCAATCATAAGTTATCTCTCACACAGTTCAACCAGAACACCGTTGGTCGCTTTGGGGTGTAAAAAAGCAATTTTTGCACCGCCAGCGCCCTTGCGCGGCTTTTCATCAATAAGACGGATCCCTTTTTCCTTCAATTCTGCCAGCGCTTCTTCAATATTTTCAACTCGAAAGGCAACATGGTGTACCCCTTGCCCCTTTTTTTCTAAAAATTTTGCAACCGGGCCGTCGGGAGCGGTGGACTCCAAGAGTTCCACTTCACTTTCTCCAACCGGAAAAAAGGCGGTGGTCACTTTTTGCTCTTCCACGGTTTCGGTCCCTTCAAAATGAAGCCCCAGGGCATCTGTCCACAAGCTTTTGCCGTCTTCGATACTATTGACTGCAATTCCAAGATGGTCAATCTTTAATATCTTCATGTAAATCCTCCTTTTCTATCTAGTGCCTACCTAAACTTTTCCATGGCCCGTTTAAAACCCGGCATGGCATTTTTTATGGTAAGATCATCCACGCAAAACGCGATTCTAAAATGACCCGGGCCGCCAAAGCCACTCCCGGGCACGGTAAGGATCAGTTCCTTTTGTAATTCTTTGACAAATATGACATCATCAGCAATCGGTGTTTTTGGAAAAAGATAAAACGCTCCCGGCGGTTCGACGAAATCATAGCCGCAATCTGCAAGACCTTTACACAAAATATCTTTCTTCCGGGCATAGGCGGAAATGTCCACACTCGATCCTTGAAGAGAGGCAACGACTCGCTGCATCAAACCCGGCGCGTTAACAAACCCTAAGATTCTGTTGGCCAGTGCCATTCCTTCGATCAGTTCTTTGTTAAATGAAGCGTCAGGATGAACCGCCAGATAACCGATTCGTTCGCCGGCGATGGAAATATCCTTGGAATATGAGGTGGCAATGATGCTCTCGTGATACCTTTTGAATATACTGGGAACCGTATGGCCATGATAAACAATTTTGCGGTAAGGTTCATCCGATATCAGATAAATCGTCCGGTTCAGTCTTTTTCCTTTATCCTTTAACAGCGTTCCGAGCTCATCGAGACTCTCTTTTGAATAGATCTGACCGGTGGGATTGTTGGGTGAGTTGATCAAAACGGCCTTTGTCTTTTCGGTAATGGCCGCATGAATCGCGTTAATGTCCAGAGAAAAGTCGGGTTTTGTCGATACGGTTTTTAGAATCCCGCCATGATTATCCGCATAAAATTGATATTCCACAAAATAAGGCGACGGTGTAATGACTTCATCGCCAGGATCGAGTATTGCTTTTAGAATAACGTTTAAAGCACCGGCAGCGCCACAGGTCATGATCACATCGTTTTCCGTTACCTGAACCTGCTGTTCTCTGCACAGATATTCAGCCAAGGACTTGCGGACATGAGGATAGCCGGTATTGGGCATATATCCATGATCCGGTCCAACCAAGGACATGACCGTATTTTTAAGCACCTTCCTGAATTTCTCGGGAGGCTCCAGATTTGGATTGCCGAGACTGAAATCAAACACATTCTCAGCACCGTGTTCCGCTTTAAGCCGTGCACCTTCTTCAAACATTTTACGGATCCATGAAGATCCGGATATTTTGGTTTTTATATGCTTTGCAATGGTCATGTTAACATCATAAATGGTTATTTGAAAAAATCAATAATCGCTTGATATTGTAGAACATAAAATTGCGGTATTTTTATTTCGCCACCATGAAATAATGGCAAGAATAAATCAAACCAAAATAGTCAGTATATAGAAATTATAGTTGAGGTTGCAAGCTATTTTTGAAAAATTCTTTTTTGAATTCTTCAAATTCACCGTTACATATGGCCGTCCGCAGTTGTCGCACCAGATTCATGTAGAAATGAACATTATGGATGGTATTTAGACGATAAGCAAGCAGTTCTTTTGACAGATAAAGGTGGCGAAGGTAAGCTCTTGAATAATTCCGGCAGGTATAACAAGTACATTCTGATTCTATGGGATCAATATCATTTTTAAACCGCGCATTGGAGATATTTATAGTGCCGGTATTTGTGAACATTTGGCCGTTCCTTGCATTTCTTGTGGGAAGGACACAGTCGAACATGTCAGCGCCAAGGGCCACAAGCGACACAATATCCTCAGGTGTCCCCACACCCATGATGTATTTTGGCTTCGTATCCGGCAGCAGCGGCAGGGTAAAATCAGCCATTTCAAGCATCAGGTCTTTGGGTTCCCCGACGCTGAGCCCGCCGACCGCATACCCGTCAAAATCGATGTTCAACAAATCATGGGCCGACATTTCCCTAAGGTCCTTGAACATACCTCCCTGAACGATACCAAACAGGGCGTTTTTCTCATTTTTAAAGGCATCTTTGCATCTTTTCGCCCATTGCGTGGTCAGCTCAAGGGCGTTTTGGGTATCTTTTTTTTCAGCAGGATATTTTATGCATTCGTCAAGACACATCACGATGTCGGATCCTAAGCACAGCTGGATTTCCACGGATTTTTCCGGAGTTAACATGTGTTGGGAACCATCGATATGGGATTGGAACAACGCCCCTTCGATGGTCACTTTTCTGAGTTTGGCAAGGGAAAATACCTGAAAACCGCCGCTGTCGGTTAAAATAGGACCGTCCCAGTGCATAAAACCATGCAGACCGTTAAATCTGCGAATCACATCACAACCCGGCCTGAGATATAAATGATAGGTATTCCCGAGGATGATCTGTGCACCACAGGTGATCAGTTCTTCAGGGGACAGTGATTTTACGGTACCTAGCGTTCCCACCGGCATAAAAATGGGGGTTTCCACTTCACCGTGCGCGGTTTGTAAAATTCCCGCCCGTGCCCGTGTCGTTTTACATTCAGCAATGATTTTAAAATTAAACATAAATTTAGAAGTTGTGGATCTCTGTTCGCAAAATTTTGCTTTGTTTGGTAAAAAACTAAAACCAATTACGAAACACGAAAATAAATATTATCTTTTTCGAAAATGTTTGGTCTTTTGAAATAATTGCCGCTTCAGGTATAATTAAATTTTTGGCTGAAAGAACTCGCGAATAAGGGTTCGTAGTGAAAGAACCGTCACAGGCAATTCATAAAGGTCTTCTGCATTGACAAGGGACATCCGTAACGCTAAATCTCATGGGGTTCTTTCATAACGATCCCTAATTCACTCAAACAGCTTCCAGCCAAAAATTTAATTATACCTGAAGCTTTCTGGTCAGCAACTTATTTTAAAAGAATAATTTGTTGTTCTTTTAGTGTTTTCGTATTTTCGTGCTTTCGTGATAAAAAATCTCTTTTATCGGCTTATCTTGACGATGCGATCAACATCGCATCCCCGTAACTAAAAAACCTGTATTGTTTCTCTATGGCCGCTTTGTATGCATTCAACACATTGTCCCGGGTTGAAAATGCCGACACCAGCATGAGAAGCGTCGATTTGGGAAGATGAAAGTTAGTAAGCATGGCATCGACGGTTTTGAATTTGTATCCCGGATATATAAACAGGTCGCAGCTGCCTTCGCCCCGGGCAACGATGCCATTTTCTCTGCCGGCATACTCCAGCGTTCGAACCGCAGTCGTTCCAACCGCCACGATACGATGACCTTTCTTTTTCGATTCATTGATCCTGTCGGCGGATTCTTTGGAAATAGAATACCATTCGGAATGAATCCGGTGATCTCTGATATCAGACACCCTGACCGGCAAAAATGTGCCGTAACCGACATGGAGGGTAAGTGCAACGATCTTCACCCCTTTTTCCTTAAGTTTTTTCATCAGGCTTAGCGAAAAATGAAGGCCTGCCGTGGGTGCGGCCACAGCGCCTTTTTGCGAGGCATAGACAGTCTGATAAAATGTTCGATCGTTTTTATCATCGTTCCGTTTAATATAAGGCGGCAAAGGAACATGCCCGATCCGGCCAATGATCTGTTCAAAGTTACCCTTATACGAGAACTTGACGACATAAACGCCGGCTTTAAAATTGACGACGTTTGCCTTCAATTGTTGATCAAAAATAAGCGTGGTGCCGTCTTTGGGTCTTTTTGATGATTTTATCAAACACCGGCAAACAAATTCCCCGTTATCGATCCGGCTTTTTTTATCCTCCGGATAATCCAAAATAAGAACCTCAGCTTTACCGCCGGTTTCTTTTTGTCCCAAAAGTCTGGCCGGGATGACTTCGGTGTCATTGATTACCAGAACGTCCGATGGGGATAGAAGGTCATAAATGTCTAAAAATTTATGGTGCGCAATTTCCCCGGTAATCCGGTCCATAAACAAAAGCTTTGACTGGTCACGCCCTTCAAGCGGCGTTTGAGCAATCCGTTCTTCGGGAAGATCGTAATCGTAATCATTGAGTGAAAACATGCCGTATTAGTTCTTTTTAGAATTTTGATATAGTCGATTCAATATTCTTCTTCCCCTGCTCAAGCCCCTTGAGAACACTCGATCGATTTTTCCCAAGAGCAACAATGCGTGCGAGAAAGGATTTTTCCGCCACAACAAGTCCGCTACCAAGATGGTCAAAAATTAACACATCTTGTTTCACCCGGTTTTCTGCCAGTTGTCGAAAGGCCTTCCGTTCGGAAGCATGACAAGAAATCGTCGATTCCGTATTGACCATGCCATGGGTTTTATAGTTATGCGTACCCCAGTGGATTTTCTTGAAATTGTTTTGCATCTCTATCGTGTGCTCAGGGAATTTGTCCTGAAAAACCGCATAATACTCAAGTTCCGGGAGCATTGCCGATCCTTTGGGAAGCATATTCTCAAGGGTGCAGCAAAACTCCATGGCGGTTCCCTGTTTCCGGGCGTTCACTTCCAGGAAAAAAATGCGTCTTTGTGCATCCACGAGATAATCGCAGCCGAATATGCCCCGAAAGCCTTCCATAGCAAGCCATTGACCGACCTTTCGGGTATACTGTTCGAGTTGGGTGACCAACGTCTTCTCCAGTACCGTCGGGAATACGGAACCGACAAACCGGGTGTCATGTTCAATGAACTGATCTGCAGTGCCGGCGATGTAGATATCGTTTTCATTGGCCACAACACCAAGCACTGTGGGGTCGGAATCATGGGGAATATATCTGCTGATCAGATAATTTTGCCTTTTATCCTCAAATTTTTTCAAAATATCGTCGGGGTTATGAGCAACAATGCTTTTCAACCCACCGGCGCTGTATTCCTCGCTGACAAAAATACCGTCCGTCCATTTTGGCCAAAGCTTATTCGTTGTCTTTAAAAGTTCATCCAACCCATCACATATACGATAGTCCACCATGGGAAGAAAACGTTTACAGACGTTGTACTGGAATATCTTACTGTTGAGTCTTTCGGAAATTTTACTGTCAGGGCCAATGATGGAAACACCGGGCAATTGATCGAAAATCATTTCCGGCAGACTTTCGTACATATAGATATATAGCTTTTTCTGTCGATCGAGCAGCATCTGCACCAGTTCTTGGACACGTCCATTATTCGAAACGCTCGACAAGAATATTCTGGTAGGCACTCTACAACTCGCTTTTCGACCAAGCGACCGGGAAAATTCCTCGACCAATGGATTGACGACCATCACGTTGGGATAAGGATAGTATACAAAAACATCCTGAACGATCGAAATAAAATCAAATTCACGGTTGTAAATCTTAGAAAGGGATTCTTTAAGGAAAATATTCAGGCCGTAGTTTTTAATAGAACCGATATACAAAAAATAATGGGTATTTTTTTTCAGTTGGCAGTTCGAAAAATAAACATCCGACATAATAAACCTGTTTCTATCTCCGGCCGTAGGTTTCAACGACATAATCGATAATTTGACCGGCGATATCCAGACCGGTTGCTGCTTCCAGACCGCTGAAACCGGGAGAATAATTCAGCTCGATAACGCGAACCTTGCCAACGGCATCCACAATTAAATCCACACCGGCAATTTCAAGGCCAAGTACGTCTGCTGCCTTAAGTGACATTTCTTCCCACTCGGGCAACAGTTCCACAGGCCAGCTTTTTTGGGTCAGATGAAAATTAGACCTGAAATCTCCGGGTTTCGGCTTGAGTTTCATGGCTCCGGCAACCTTGCCGCCGATGACAAGGACGCGGATATCGAGTCTGTTTTCCGGTGGGATAAATCTTTGGACCAGCATGCCTTTAGCGGTTTCCAGACTGTTATGCAGGATTAATCTGGCTTTATGGTCATTGTTAACCAGAAAGACCCCTTCTCCCACACGGCCGCTGACCTGCTTAAGGATCACCGGATATCCGCCCAATCGGTTTATAACGGACTGAAACCCATCAAAGGCGTTGATAAACCCGGTGTCAGGTATGGCTATTTGAACAGAAGACAAGGTCTGAAGGGTAAGGAACTGATCTTTTGCCAGACGGATGGCCTCCAGTTTATTGACCAGCGGAACACCCATTTGATGAAGATGCGGAACCAGTTTCAGACTGGAGTCGTTCACGGTCGCACCCTGACGGGGTAAAACAACATCCAGCATTGAAATATCGAGTTCACCTTCCAAATCAGGGCGGCCGCTCACCAAAATCGGCCATACGTAAATAGGATCCACCACGATAATCCGATGCCCCTTTTCAGCAGCCGCTTCCGCCAATCGCTTTGTGGGAGGATAATCGTAACCCTCTGCAGTAATGATGCCGATGTTCATATCTTTATGTTCACCTTTCTGAGTGAAGAGATTAGAGATTAAAAATAGGTATTTCGTGTTTAAAGAAATATCAACAAAAATCCGACGACAAAATAGAAAAAGGTACGTGGTCACGGAGTGTGCTTCCCGGTGGACACGTACAGAAATAGCAAGATAATCCCTATCCATACTAAAGATGTTCACGCCGCCGTCTTATTCAAAAAAGACTGACTATAGAGATACTTAAATGAAACTGTTTGACTTATATATATAAATTTATGAAAATGGTTTGAAAATTTGAGTGTCCGCTATTCTCGAACATTATCCAGAGGTTCTCATGCACAAAAAATCCATGATAGCAAAAAAGGTTTCGATGACATGTTTTATTTTTATCGCCGCCATGATCCTCATCTCTTTTCCTTTTTCTATTTACGGTTTTGAAAAAACCGTCACCAACACTTTGGGAATGACGTTTGTCCTGATACCATCCGGGACTTTTACCATGGGCAGCCCAACCAATGAGCCCCATCGGGGCAGCTCCGAAGTCCGGCACCGGGTTACCATCAGCAGACCATTCTACATGCAGACCACTGAAGTAACGGTGAAACAATGGCACTCCATTATGGGACGGCGGATGATGATGTTTCCACAAGGAGCGGACAACGTGCCGGTGACCCGGGTTTCCTGGTTTGACTGTATGAAATTCATAAAGCGCTTGAACAAGCTGGGACAAGGAAAGTATCGTCTTCCCACCGAAGCGGAATGGGAATATGCCGCAAGGGCCGGAACATCCACAGCCTATAGTTGGGGCGGCACCATTAACTGTGAGAAAGCCATGTATGGAAATAACAGTTTAAAAGATGATGTGTGTCAATTTTATTATCGATCTATCGGTTTAAAGATGGATCAACCGGCACCGGTGAAAACTTACAAACCTAACCCCTGGGGATTGTATGATATCCATGGCAATGTCTGGGAATGGTGTATGGACTGGTACGGCGATTACGGTGAAAAACCCGTCATTGATCCCAAAGGTCCGAAATCCGGAAACATGCGGATACGCCGGGGCGGCAGCTGGTTTAAATATGGCTATTCATGCCGTTCGGCCAACCGGTCTTTCGGACATCCGGCGACCCGGTATAACACCACAGGATTCAGACTGGTCAGAGAAATTCCGTAATTTGCAAAGTTCTATTTCTATTTCGGGTTTAAAGGACATCGATGCTAAAAACCATCGGTAAATGGTTAAATGTTTATGAAGATGAAATCCGTCTATTTTGGTGGACGTTTTTTCTTTATTTCCTTTTGACCAGTTCCAACGTCATCCTCAACAATTATGCGGAAACCGCTTTTCTAAAACGCTACGGCGTCGAATATCTGCCCATTGTATACATGCTCAATTCCATCGCCCTTTTTGTTATTATGGGGGCAATGACCGGAATCATGGTCAGAGTCCCGGGAGCCCGAATATTATCTTATCTTTTTGTGTTTTGCGGCGTCTCAGTGGCAGGAATACGCTTTTTGATTCCCTTTAACATCGATCTTATCTATCCGGCGTTGTTTATGCTAAAAGCCCAATATGAGGCATTACTCGGACTTTTGTTTTGGAATTTGGCCAACGATCTTTTCAATACCAGACAATCCAAACGGTTGTTTTCCCTTATTACAGCCGGCGGTGTTATCGGCTCAATTATCGGAAGTTTCGGCACACCCGTTCTGGCCAAGGCCGTCACCCTTGACAATCTTCTGCTGTTCTATTTGGGGACCACCCTAATGGGCGCCGTGGTGGTCAAACGCATTGGAAAAGATTATCCCACACTTTTATTCAGTGATAAAAAAAGCAAAACATCCAAAACACGCCGCAACCTCATTACGGAATTCAAACAGATCCTTCCGTTAATGAAGGAGTCTTCACTCATAAAAATTTTAATTTTATTGACGTTTCTCCCGAATATCATCATTCCCATACTAAACTATCAATTCAACTATGCCGTGAACGCACAATATGCCACCGAATCGGGCCTTATCCAATTTTTCGGATATTTTAGAGGATCTTTGAACATCGTGAGCCTCATTATTCTTTTATTTGTCGGCCGCCTATACAGTCGTTGGGGACTGCCCGTGGCACTGATGTTTCATCCGGCCAACTATGTTTTTGCATTCCTTGCATTTTTATTTAGGTTCAATGTCTTTTCTGCCATTTATGCCCGAATGTCCACCATGGTTTTACGGGTAACAATAAATAATCCTGCCCGAAACATTTTAACAGGCCTGATCCCGGAATCCTTGCGTTCTGTGTTAAGACCTTTTCTCAGAGGTACGGTGGTGAGGGTCGGCTTGCTCCTGGGGTCCGGCATGATTTTAATTTCTGAAAAATTCTTTCACCCCAAGTTTCTGTCTCTTCTTGCCATCCCATTTGCAGCTGCATGGCTTGCATCAGTCTTTTCTTTAAAAAAGAAATATTCAAAAATCCTCCTCGATCTGGTATCAAAGGACATGCTTGACGTAAAGGCCCTGGAAGAAACGAACTTGGAACACGTTTTCAGCGGAAAAGAAATCGCATCTAAACTGGTCCAGGCATTTCATGAATCTTTTGGAAATCGATCGCTATGGTATGCCCGCCTTCTCAAGGCATTCAAAATAAAAGATTTGGATCGACATCTTTTAACCGCCCTCGCTCACCAGGACAATCAGACACGGATCGGTCTCGTGAAACTTTTATCTCCAAGATCCGGGGAAAAAGCGGCATCTCTTTTACTGGATCTGGCGAAATCAGAGCAACATCAGGATCTTTCCGTGGCTGCCCTTCAAGCAGCAAACCGCCTCGATCCGGAATTTTCGGAAATGTTCGATTTTGAATACTTTACACACCATCATCATCCCGAAATAAAGGCCCATGCACTCATCGGACTGTATCGCCGTGCACCGGAAAAATACCACCCGACTATCCAATCCTATCTTCGATCCGATGCGTTGAAAGATCGGCAGGCCGGCGTCATTGCCGCCGGAGGATCAAAAGATAAATTGTTCACAGACCATCTCAAAGAAATGCTGATCACCCAAGAAAACGAACCGATGGTGCCGGATCTTTTAAACGCACTTTACACCCTAAAAGAGGCCAAGCTCAATGATCTGGCATACCCCTATCTGTCACATCAGACAAAACGTATCCGTCTGGCGGCATTGTCCGTCCTTGAAATCGATAATGACGAACTTTTAAGAAAAGTCATTTCCATAATGGGAGATGCCTCCGAAGATACTTTTCAGATGGCCCAAACAAAGATTGAAACAGCCCCTTATCAAAACACCCGACTTCTGGTTGAGTCCCTTGCCATCCCCAACAGCCGAATCAGAAAAGCCATATTCAATTTGTTGGCATCTTTGAATATAAAAGATCTGGATGTTTTCCGGTTCGCCAGAAATCAAATCAAGGACAGTTATCAATATCTGTCAGATGCGTTAAGTTTGGAAACTTTTCCTGAAAACCATTCGCGCAATCTTCTGGTTGATCATTTACATCAAAAAAAGTTGCAAAGAATCGAAAATATTCTTCGCGTTCTGGCCCTTCAGGACACCTCGGGAGAAATGAAAATTATATACCGGGGAATACTCTCTTCGGATTCGCGTAAACGTGCAAACGCCATGGAAGCCCTTGAAAATAGGGTGGACAAGCGCCTGTTTAAAGAAATGATTCCTTTGATTGAAAGTTCTTCCCCCCAGGAAAGCCTTAAGATTGGAAGAAAGCGCTTTCAGCTCATTGGATTAGAATCTGGAGAAAACGCATTTATATCTCACCTGCTGGCAGATGCGGATTGGGTTACTGTGGCATTGGCCCTGGATTTGATACTAAATCATAAACCTGAAGGCCTCGATTCAAATATCATATCAGAATTCACCACATCCGGAAATAAATACATCCGGCGAACCGCACGAAAAATTATCGATAAAGAATTAAAAGAAGGAGAACAGCATGACAGGTGAAACCACGATTTCTGATAAAATCATGCTATTAAAGGGTATTGAGTTGTTTGAAAGTCTGTCCGTTGGCGAACTTGCCGCCATCGCATCCGTGGTTGAAGAGATCGATTTTCCGGTCGGTGAAATCATTATCAAAGAAGGCGACGCCGGAGATACGTTGTTTTTGATGATCAAAGGCGAGGTGTCGGTGATTAAAAACTGGGGAAAAATCAATGAGGTTGAAATCGATCGAATGACAGACGGAGAATATTTCGGTGAGATGGCTCTCTTTGAAGATACGGTACGATCCGTGAGCATCCGAACGGAAAAACCATCCGCTTTTATGGTTCTTCATAAACAGGAATTCAAAGAAATCGTCCGGGAATATCCTCAGATCGCTCTGGAAATCTGCAAGGTTTTAAGCGGCCGGATTCGCAAACTTCACCAAAAAATAGAATCGCGGGATTTTTGTAAAGAAGATGTTTCATGAAATACACTAAAATTATATCCAGTTACATGTATTCGTAAATACGGTGACGTATTTATGAATTAAAGCACTTAGACATTAACAATTGAAAAGGTCGAAAATATGAAAATAGCCTTTATGATGGATAGATTGGAATCCATCGAGCCGATGTGGGAAACCACCAGTCACCTGATGTACGAGTGCAATCAGAGAAGACATACGGTTTATTTTCTTGAACCTCATGATATTTATATCCGCGGGGGCGAAGTTGTCGCCAGGATGCGAAATATCTCCGTCGAACCGGATCTTTCCATGAAAAAATACTGGCGATCTTCAATAAACTGTCTGAAAAAAGATGAGCTCATTTTTGAAACCGTGACCGAGCTCGACGTTTTGTTTTTAAGGAAAGATCCCCCCCTCAATTATCAGGCCATGGAATTCCTTTCACCCATCAATGACCGGGTCTTTATGATCAATTCCACCAGCGGACAGATTATCGGCAACAGCAAATTATATACACTGAATTTTCCGGACATCATTCCGGTGACACACGTATCCAGAGACCCGAAAAGGCTAAAAAAAATCATTGATGACTTCGGAGGGGCCATGATAGTCAAACCCTTACAAAGATTCGGTGGTGAAGGCGTTATCAAAGTCAGCACAAAGGACCAGGAAAATCTCAATTCTCTGATCAATTATTATGTAAAAGGATACAGAAATTATCCGGAACGTGAACCAATTATGGTTCAAGAATTTTTGGAAGTCGTAAAAGAAGAAGGAGATATCAGGATATTGCTGTTAAATGGGGAAATTCTGGGCGCCATGCGGCGTAAACCCCAAAAAGGAGATTTCAGAACCAATGTTCACGTCGGTGGTCATGTATTCAAACATGAAGTGACGGATCGGGAAGAAGAAATCTGCCGGGTCATCAAAGACCGCCTGATTAAAGACGGCCTCTATTTTGTGGGGATCGACGTGATCGGAGACAAATTAGTCGAAATCAACTGTGTGAGTCCGGGGGGAATCCCCCGTATCAACCGGTTGGATCATGTGAAATTGGAAGCTCAAGTCATCGATTTCGTGGAACAAAAAGCAATTCGAATGAAAGCTCAAGCTTCGCAACCTTGATATTGATGGTTTCGTAAAAAGTAATGTTTTCCTTTTTACGAAACCATCAACCCTGAGTAACAAAAAAGCAGCATGAACCAGGATATGGTGACGCCACTTGAAACGTAAGCTTTTATTGTTTTTTCAAATTTTTATTATTTTATTACTGCCGCTTTCCTGTGGCAAACAGAAGGATCATCGCTTTCTAAAAATAGGGCTGCATGAAGAACCCAAGACCTTGAATATCTGGCTGGCCAGCGACGCCAATTCCAAAAAAATCCTTTCGCTGATTTATCAGCCGCTATACCTGCGGGATCCTGAAACACTCAACCTGATCCCCTGGCTTGCCGACGGTGAACCGAAATATCACCCGGATACAATTTCATATACCGTCCGTCTCAAACCGGCAAAGTGGTCGGACGGATCGGATGTAACATCAAAGGATGTGGCATTTACCGCCGCCATTATAAAAGAATTCAGGGTTCCTCGATATTATTCCAGCTGGAAATTTATAAAAAAAATAGAAACAC
>Ga0210085_1000063_pt1 | contig 48325 bp, 46 predicted proteins | sample China_Galinas_PW_5_FD_184866 | JGI IMG/M metagenome (GOLD analysis project Ga0210085, IMG submission 184866) | Wetland microbial communities from San Francisco Bay, California, USA, that impact long-term carbon sequestration - China_Galinas_PWC_D1... | ecosystem: Environmental > Aquatic > Marine...
ATCAGTTGCAAGCATCCCCGCTCCTGGCTCACGGCCAACCCCTGTGATCTTCGATCACAGGACGTAATAATAACACTTTGTTACTTATAGAGAAATAGATTCAGATGAACTTTCGGTCCAGGCACTAATTAATCCGCACACTACGGGAGACTTATTAGAGGCCGACATCCAGATCCTTAAGCCGTTGCTGAATCAGGTCCTTCAAGCCGAGACGCGACCTGATGATTATCGTTCCGAGTTGAGCGTGATCGCAGAGGGATTAGCCAAGGCGGCTGAGATTCTTTCTGGCAAGTTTACCTTGGTTGCTACCAATGTACCTTACTTGGCCCGCGGAAAGCAGGAGAAACAACTAAGAGACCACATAGAGAAATTTTTTGATGTCGCAAAAAATGAACTTGCTACAGCATGTTTGTTGAGAATGATGGGTTTTGCCTCGCCAAGAGGCAGCGCGGCAGTAGTGCTGCCGCAAAACTGGTTGTTTCAAGCATCTTATCAAGGGCTTCGTGAGTATTTGTTGGGGCAGTACAAATGGGTATTCTCTGGTGAGCTCGGCGTTAAGGCATTTTCTACACCAATGTGGGATTTCAATGTGATGCTATTAACATTGGGAAAAGAATCTTCGAACTCGAATGATACTTTCTTTGGTGTTCAAGCCATCAGTGGAACGACAGTTGAAGCAAAGACGAAGTCTTTGAAGAATTCAGAAATAAAGTCGGTAACTATCCATCAGCTTCAGACAAACCCCGCCTGTATTGTCTCCTTAGATGAACTATCGACTGTGAGCTTACTCAGTGAGTTCGTCGAATATTCAAACGGAATACAAAGCGGTGATAGCAATAGGTTTTGTTTCGCTTTCTGGGAGGTTCCAGAAAGAAGGAGAATATGGGAGTTTCAGCAGATCACTGTAAGCTCTAACGTCATCGACGGGGGTCTCCATAATATTTTTAGGTGGGAGAAGGGCAGAGGTGATTTCTGGAATTTTGTCACAGAAAAGCTGGGCGAAGGAGGCCAAGGAGCTTGGGTTCGAGGTAGAGAGTTTTGGGGAGCAAGCGGGGTCGCAATAAGTTCAACAGGACAAATCACTGTCGCGCGATACGCTGGCACAACTTGGAACGACAGTACGATCGTTTTGAGGCCCAAGAACGACAGCAATATTCTACCTTTATGGGTCTACCTGAGTTCTTCTGACTTTGAACGTAATGTTCGTCAAATCGATAAGAAACTGAACGTCCGCGGCGCTTTAACTAAGGTTCCCTTCGACCTACCCCATTGGCGTCGAGTGGCGGCTGACAAGTACCCTAACGGCCTCCCCAAGCCTCATTCAGACGACCCGACACAATGGCTCTTCAATGGCCATCCCAAGGGCTCGGAACAGCCCCTCCAGGTGGCCATTGCCCGCCTACTCGGCTACCGTTGGCCGCGCCAGACCGGCTCCGAGTTCCCGGATTGCCCGGCCGTCGGTCCCGACGGTTTGGAGAGCTATGCGGACGCGGACGGCATCGTTTGCCTACCGCCGATCAATAGGGAGCAGCCCGCCGCCGCCCGACTGCGTAACCTGCTCGCCGCCGCCTTCGAGCCCGACTGGAGCCCGTCGCGGGAACGGGACCTGCTGGCCGCGACCGGAACCAAGCAGACCAACCTGGAGGACTGGCTGCGGGACGCCTTCTTCGGGCAGCACTGCAAGCTGTTCAAGAACCGTCCCTTCATCTGGCACATCTGGGACGGCCGCAAGGACGGCTTCCATGCCCTCGTCAACTACCACAGGCTCGATCACGCTACGCTCCAGAAGCTCACCTACAGCTACCTCGGCGATTGGATCCGCCAGCAGGACGCCGACGCCAAGGCCGATAGGCCCGGCGCCGCCGAGCGCCTCGGTGCCGCCCAGGCCCTGGAGGCCGAGCTGATCAAGATACTGGAAGGCGAGCCCCCCTACGACATCTTCATCCGCTGGAAGCCGATCCAGGAGCAGCCGCTCGGCTGGCAGCCGGACCTCAACGACGGCGTGCGGCTCAACATCCGTCCCTTCATGCTTGCGAACAACGTAGGACGACTCGGCGCCGGGATCCTGCGCTTCAAGCCCAACGTCAAATGGGACAAAGACCGCGGCAAGGAGCCTTACCGCGAAAAGGCCGAGTACCCTTGGTTCTGGCACACCGAAGAGCCGCCCCTATCCTGCCCCGGAGGCCCCGACTTCACAGGCCATCGCTGGAACAACGTCCACCTCACCATCGCCCGCAAGCGCGCCGTGAGAAACAACGGAGGCTGACCATGCCATCGAACATCGAAACGATGGCCTACATGGACCGAATCGAGGCCGTCGAGTGACCAGCTCAACTATCCTTGACCAACTGATCAACGGCCTGCGCAAGGCGGCAGTCTACAACCGCCACGACCTCGCCGCTCCGTCCGTGGTGTTGTGGACGGACGGGGAGAGGCTGTGGTCCAGAGTTATTCCTATGCTGCGGGATGCCATGCCGGAGCTGCTGATTCTGGCTCCCGAGATAACCGACGAGCGTACCGGGCCGTCCACCTGGCTGCGCTACCAGCTTGCTCGCGGCGCATGGCAGGAGACCCCAGTTGTCTATCTGCCGGGTATCGCCCGCCATGCCTTTCGCGGTGCGGCCGGTTTCCCCGAGGCTGCGCGGCATCTGTTCGCCCTCCAGTTTCAGGGGCAGTTCTGGAGCCAACTGAACGGCAAGGACTGGACGCCGTCGGCCTTTCTCTCGTCCGAGGAAGGCGGACTCGGCCTCGATCTAGCCCGCGACCGGGCGACCCTGGATGCGGTGGGCGCACAGCTCGCCCACGTGCTTCGCGCAACCCCCGAGAGCCTTCGGGGCCGCCGCCTCGAGGCGACGGACTTCCACGGGCTGGCGGCCGGCGATCCCGTCGGTCTGCTGCTGGAGTGGATGGCCAGCGAGGACGGCAAGCACGACGACTGGCCCGCCGAGCGCTGGGCCGGATTCAAGGCACTCTGCAAGCCCACTTTCGGCCTCGATCCGGATAAGGACGGCATCATCACCGCCGTCGAGAAGCTGGTCGCCGGGGGAGGGATCTGGGATCAGGTTTGGAAGCGTTATCGGGAGTCCTACAAAGCGTTTGCCGGCGTGCGCAAGGCGCTGGATCTGGCACAACCAAAGGACCTCCTCGATGCTGCCAACGAGCGCATACCGACTGTCAATCGCCAGCAGGAGGACGCGTTGCGGTCCGGGCTTGCAGGACTGGCCGGAGATGCGTCGGCCACCGCCCTGAAGAAGCTAAAGGAGCTATGCGAGCAACACGCCCATCGCGCAGGATCGCTCTGGGCGGACCTGGGCGAGGCCCCTCTGGCGCGTGCGGCCGTGCACCTGAAGGCGCTGGTGGCGGACATAGCCGCGGGAAACCCGGGCAACGATTGGGACTCGCTCGCCGCCGGCTATGTCGAGCGCGGCTGGCAGGTCGATGCCTCCGTTTGGCGAGCCTTCGCTGCGGTGCGCGATGCCCCGGACCTGGAGGCCGTGACGGCCGCGCTGCGGGCCGTCTACCAGCCGTGGCTCGAATCGATGGCGGAGCAGACGCAGGGATGGGCCGCCAGCTATCCGATGGCGGCGCCGGCGGACAGCCCCCTGTTGGAGCCCACGCCCGGGACGGTGTTGGTGTTCGTGGACGGACTGCGCTGCGACCTGGGCATTGAGCTGGACCGTTTGCTGGCGCAGCAGGGTCTTTCGGTGGAGATGGCCACGCGCTGGTCCGCTCTGCCCACGGTGACGGCGACGGCCAAGCACGGGTGGCGCCCACTGGTAGACGGGCTGGTGGGGAGCAGCTTGCCCGAGGGCTTCGAGCCCCAGGTCGCCGAAACCGGCAAGGACCTCAAGACCCAAGCCTTCCGAGACCTTCTCGCCAAGCTGGGCTGGGCCTGGTTGGAGCCGACATCGACCGGGGACCCGAACGGGGCCTCCTGGACCGAGACCGGCACCTTCGATCACGACGGCCACAACCTGGGAGCGCGCCTCGCGTGGCGCATCGAGGAGGAGCTGCAGGCCGTGGCTCTGCGGGTGCGGGACCTGCTCCACGCCGGCTGGAAGCGCGCTGTGCTGATCACCGACCACGGCTGGTTGCTCCTTCCTGGCGGACTTCCCAAGGTGGAGCTGCCCGGACATCTCACCTTGTCTCGTTGGCCTCGGTGTGCCGTGCCCCAACCGGGTGTCGACCACGGATTCAAGGAGCTTCCCTGGTTCTGGGGCGGCGGTCATTCCGTCGTGTTTGCGCCCGGCGTCTCGGCATTCAAGACCGGCGTCGAGTACACGCACGGGGGCTTGAGCGTGCAGGAGGCTCTGACACCGATTCTGACCGTTACCGCGGGCCAGCAGGGGGTCCAATCGGTCGAGATCGGGAGTGCCGAGTGGAAGGGGTTGCGCCTTCGCGTGAAGTTGAAAGGTGGATTCGCCGGCACTGTCCTGGATATACGCACCAAGGCGGCAGATGCGGCCAGCAGCGTCCTCGATGCGGAGCGGGGGATGAAGCCGCCGGACGCGGAGGGCTCGGCCGCGTTGCTGGTAACGGACGATGAAAAGGAAGGCACAGCGGCCGTGCTCGTCGTGATTCGGGACGGTCAGGTCGTCGCCAAGCGGCCCGTGACCGTAGGGGGAGACTGATCCATGCAGCTCGACGCACTCGACCAGATCGCAGCCAAGGCGTTCGACGGCTTCATTGTCCGCAAGGACCTGGTGCGCCGGTTCAAGGGCCAGTATCCGGTGCCCAGCTACGTCGGCGAGTTCCTGCTCGGGCGCTATTGCTCCAGCACGGAAGAGGGCGAGATCCAGGAGGGCCTGGACATCGTGCAGCGCCAGCTCGAAAGCCGCACGGTGCGTGCCGGGGAGGAGGAACTGTTCAAGGCCCGCGCCAAGGAGCAGGGGAGGGTCAAGTTGATCGATCTGATCACCGCGCGCCTGGATGCCAGGAACAACTGCTTCGTCGCCGAGCTGCCAAGCCTGCGGATCAAGGATGCCCGGATCGACGATGCGATGGTCCATTCACATGAGCGCATGCTTACCGGCGGCTTCTACGCCGAGGTCGATCTGAGCTATGACCCGAGCATCGCCGAGGAGAAGTCCGGTCGGCCGTTCGGGATCGACTCATTGCGCGAGATCCAACTCTCCAAGCGCGATGCCTTGGACACCATGGCCCGTGGTCGAATGCTCTTTACGCTTGAGGAGTGGCGCGACTTTCTGTTGCGCAGTATCGGCCTGGAGCCCGAAAGCCTGACGCCTCGCACCCGAGACGTGATGCTGCTGCGCATGGTCCCCTTTGTCGAGAACAACTACAACGCAGTAGAGTTGGGGCCACGTGGTACCGGTAAGAGTCATCTCTTCCAGCAGGTCTCGCCCTATGCACACCTGGTCTCCGGCGGTAAGGCGTCGGTGGCGCGGATGTTCGTCAACAACAGCACCGGCCAGCGCGGTCTGGTGTGCCAGTATGACGTGGTCTGCTTCGACGAGGTCTCCGGGATCAGCTTCGACCAGAAGGACGGCGTGAACATCATGAAGGGCTACATGGAGTCTGGGGAGTTCAGCCGCGGTAAGGAGAGCATCCGGGGGTTCGGGAGCATCTACATGGTGGGCAACTTCGACGTGGACGTGGCGCATCAGCAGCGCATCGGCCATCTTTTCGGCCCCATGCCGCCCGAGATGCGCGACGACACGGCCTTTATGGATCGCATTCATGCCTACCTGCCGGGATGGGATATCCCCAAAGTCAGCCGCGATCAGCTCACGGATCACTTCGGCCTGATGAGCGACTTCCTGTCCTCCTGCTGGAATCACCTGCGTGCCTCCTCGCGCTTGCAGAAGCTCCAGGGACGCATCCAGTTCGGCGGAGCGCTGAGCGGCCGGGATACCAACGCCGTCCAGAAAACGATGAGCGGCCTGCTGAAGCTGATGTATCCCTACGCGATTGGGGAGGGCGCCGAGCATGCCGACCAGGAGATCCCGGACCAGGCCATCGAGTGGGCGGCCCGCCTCGCGCTGGAATGCCGCCGCCGCGTCAAGGAACAGCAGAAGCGAATCGGCTCGGCGGAGTTCCGCAACACCCACTTCAGCTTCCAGACGGGTGTCGATGGCATCGAGCAGTTCGTCGCAACGCCGGAGCTACAAAGCGAGGACAGCATCGGCGACGATCCTCTGCCGCCGGGGCAGGTCTGGGTGCTGTCGCCCGGCGGACTGGACGAGCATCCAGGTCTCTTCCGTGTGGATGCCACGGAGGGCCCCGGCTCTGGTGTGAAGATTCTCAACCAGCCTTCGCCGGCGCCGTTCAAAGAGAGCGTGCGCTGCGCCGAGCAGAACCTCTACGCGCGGGCAAGGGAGCTGGTGGGCGACCGCGACCCAAGATCCCACGAGTTTTCGGTTCAAATGCGTGCCTTCGATGCCAACAAGACTGGCACTGCGACGGGTGTGGGTACGCTACTCGCTCTTTGCTCTGCTCTGCTGGAAAAAAGCCTGAAGGGCGGCCTTATCGTCATTGGTGGCCTCAACCTTGGCGGGTCAATCGAGCCCGTCTACAACGCCGTTACCGTCGTCGAGGTCGCTGCTGACAAAGGAGCGAAGATGGTTCTCTTGCCAGTGACGACACGAAAGCAGCTCGTCGAGCTTGACGATGACATTGCCACGCGTGTCACCATGGTGTTCTACTCGGACGCCCGCGACGCGCTTCTTAAGGCCCTGCTTGAGTGAAGTTCGTCTGTTGATACTGTCGAGTCGACGGCAAATTAAGAAAAGGTTTGCGGAGCAAGCACCAGTAGCAATAACGTAACATCAGTAGAGCACACTCCCAGGACCGGTACCTACCCCAAGGAGGGATACTCCGATGCCAAAGCACCACATCGCCTTCTGGAACCTCGAGAATCTGTTCGACATCCAGGACTCGCCCCGGCGCTCCGAAAAGCTCCAGCGCACGCTCGGTAACGAGCTGAAGGGTTGGACATAGGACCTGCTCGACGCCAAGATCGGCCAACTCGCCGCCATCATTCGGCAGATGACCGGCGGTGCAGGACCTGACCTGCTGGGCGTGTGCGAGGTCGAGAACGCGTATGTCCTGGGGCTGCTGCGCGACGCGCTGGCACCGCTGGGGCGCGACTACCACATCGCCCATGCCGATACTGCCGACCAGCGCGGGATCGACGTCGCCTTCCTCTACGACGGTGACCGCTACCAGGTTCGGGACGGCGAAATCTTTTCCCACTTCGTATTACGCCGCACGGCCACGCGCGACCTCTTCCAGGTCAACTTCCGGACCAAGCCGGCGAGACGCTTGCTGGTGGCGATCGGCAATCACTGGCCTTCGCGCCGCGGCGGTGAGCTCGAATCGGCGGCCTACCGTGCCATGGCCGGAGAGACCCTGGCCTATTTCCACGACCGCATCCGCGAGATCCACGGCAAGGACGCGGCCGTCATCGCCATGGGCGACTTCAACGATGAGCCCTCCGACACCTCGCTCACGGACTACACCCTGAGCGAGCGCCAAGCGCGGAAGGTGCTCAATGCCAAGACGCCGCGGCTGCTAAACCTCATGTGGCCAGCGCTCGGTGCCGCAATAGGCACCTATTATTTCAATAGTCAGGCCAACGTCCTGGATCAGTTCCTCATCAACAAGGGGTTGTTGACCGGAGAGCTCGGTTTGAAAGCGCGGTTGGAGGTCGTATCGCGGACAGCGGCTGCTACCGCACACCCGTCTGCCCGCGCCCGTCACGCCGCTTGCACCCGGCATCCATGCCGGGCAAGCGTCGCGCCGATCGCTACGCCATCTCAAGACCAAGGCGCCATCGCGTACTTCGAGTCCGGGGAGCTTCGACTCCCGCTCACGTCACGGGCCTTGCACGGCCATCCCTGGCCGCGGCAAGCCCCGCGCCTCTCGCTGGCTCCGTCGCAAGGGGATGGCCGCACGGCGTCCCTGCCATGCTTCATCACGCCGCCCAGGCCCGCCCACCACCCCGATTCCCGCGCGGCGGCAAGCTGACGCTGCAGCCGACGCGGAAGACGACCGCGAGCCTTGAGCTGACCCGAGGCCCGCTCCGCGCCGGCGCACTCGGCCCGGGAAGCGCAAACAACGCGCTTTCCCGGTCCGGCGCACCGGCACTGCGCTCCGTGGCTTCGGTCGAGGCTCTGGAAGCTAAGGAGCCCGCCCTGTCACGGCCCTTGCATCGTCTGCCGGCGGTTCATGGCGCATCTCGGTTGCCCCTGGTCTTGTGCGCCATCAACCACAGCCGGCGCAAGGGCCGCGCCAGGCCGCGACCTGTTTTCATCCAGGGAGTGCCCCGGACCCCCTGCCGCTGTGCGGGTCGCTACGCTCCAAGCGGTGGGTCTCCCTGCGCGGGGTCGGGCCGGGCAAACAGCGCCCGTCCCTCCTTCCCCGCGCAGGCAGCCCTGACCGATTTCGATCCCCCTGCTCGCTGCGCTCGCTCCCCCCGGGGGGATACCGGCGTCCCTGCCCGGCATCCAAGCCTCGAAATCCCCGCGGGCGTCCTGCCCGCGCCCTGTTGCCGTCAGGTCCTACCGATCCGAGACCCGCTCCGCGCAGTGCACCTGCACGGCACCCGCAAACACCGCGGGAGCCGTTCCGCCGCGCTGCACTCCGCTCCGTACTTCGACTCGGCCTCGCAAGGCGCCCTCAACGCAGCCCTGCGCTCGTGTGCACCGCTGCTCGCTTCGTTCACTCCGTGCGTTCCGCTCGTGCCTCGCTCCACGCCCTGCGTTCACTTCGTTGCGCGGCTGCGCACACCAGCTCCGGGGCGCACTTCGGCCGCCTGGCTTCCTGCCCGGCCTCCTGCCTTCTACGTCCACCGGGGCGTTCTGCCCCGGCTCGCGAACCCCTCTGTGTTGGCCAACATCGTTCCTATTACCGACAATAGGTCGTCTTCAATTTCAGAAATTCCCTACACCCCCTCCTGCAGTCTTCCCACATACGATTCCTGTATATTAACCTATAATATAGGTGATATGTTTTCTTGCTCAACTGAACGCAAAGTTGCCTTCGGAGAATGCATCCATGCGACATGCCGGTGCGGAACTCGGGTGTACAGCTAGCCGGTATGACAAAGGACGCGGGATTCCCTTATTCACGCTTTCCTCTGCAACCTTGATCGCTGGTACACGCCCGGCGGGGATATCCCTACAGGAGTAGAGACCAGGAATCACTAATGATGGTGGGTAACCCTAAGAACAGGTAGTGCGTGAGAAAGCATCAAGGAAATAAAGGCAGTGGATCTACGGCGTGCAGAAGGAACGTGCTGGAACGGGAAAGATATTGCAGCCTAGAGGTATTCAAGCCCTTCCGCTACGATCGTTCGAGGTATAACCGTGATGGTACGTACGGTCGAGAATTCTGCTTGAGTTCTGCTTGTTCTCCAGTCGGGCAGGAGGATTCGCGGAATTGCAGATGCTAGAGCGACTCGTGATTGGGCTGTAAGGACGACGCGAGGCAGCATCTTGGCTTCCTACTTGCTTGTACAATCAAAGAATGTGCGCCGCGTTTCTCTCAAACAGCAGGTAACGAAGGAGACAACTATGGCTATGAGCGGATACAGTGTTTGGCTCTTTGCGCTCGCGATCGTCGGCGCAATTGCGCTGGTCATTTTCTTGGGGTGCTCGCGCAATTGGTTATGTGCGCAGAACGCGCCTTACCACACCGATCCTGGGTCTATCGGTAATTGCCAGGGTGCAGGGAAAGCCGACAAGGGATGTACCCAGGCATACTATCAGGAGCACAAAAATTACGACTTGGCGTTCGTCGAGTTCAGCGACCGAGGAAACGTCTTCAATGATCGCTACGTCAATGACGTCCTGACACGTATTCGGCAAAAGGTGAGTGACAAAGGGGTAGTGCTTATTACCTTTATCCATGGCTGGAAGCACAACGCCAGCGAAGCCGACGAAAACGTCACGATGTTCAAGGAAACATTGAAGACCCTGGCGGCAGAACTGCAAAATGAATTTGGCAGCGATACCCCCCTCGGCAAGCGCCGGGTGATCGGGCTCTATGTCGGTTGGCGAGGGAAGAGCCTCAAGTTTCTGGAACCGATAACCTTCTGGGATCGCAAGGCGGCGGCCATGGAAGTCGGCAAGGGCGGTGTTACGCGGCTTCTGCTCGAGATAAACCAGATCCTGGAGGAGAACGAGGTTGAAGGGAAGCCCGTTCCCAATGTGCTGGTGGTAGTGGGACACAGCTTCGGTGGAGCCATCGTGGTGACTGCACTTGGCGACGTTCTCACTGAACGGGCTATCGAGAGGGGTCGAAAACATGATCACGCCCGCACTGCCATGGATGGTGTAATCGTCATCAACCCGGCAATCGAGGCCACGCAAGTGCTGCCCATGGTCGAGGCGGCGAGACAACGCCGCGATTACCTACCACAGCAACGCCCGCTCTTCATCTCTCTGAGCAGCGATGCAGATAGTGCCACGCACCGGGCGTTTCCGGCCGGTGAGACCTTGGGTTTGCTACTGACCTGGCGACAAACGAAACTTAAGCGCAGCTATCTGCATGATCGCGAGCAGCCGGCGCAGCCGTTGCTCCTGCGTGAGAAGCATCTCGATACCACGACCGTCGGCAATTTCGCTCCCTTCCTGACGCATAGGCTCACGAAGATCGTGCGTGATGGTGAGGTCGATTTCAATTTCCAGACCTGCGACAAGAACCCTGAGGGCTGTAAGCCAAAGGGGTGGAGGCGCCTTTCCGGTCAGCCGTACATAGATCTGCCGCCGAACTACCCGCTGTATTTCATCAAGACGGACGCCACGATCATGAGGCACCACAGCGACATCTTCAATCCGGCCGTACGCGCATTTTTAGTCACTGTCATCGACGACGTGGTACGGGGGAAGCTGATGCCCGAGAAGGCAACCGGCACACCTGAGACATCATCAAAGCCTTCGATTCTCACCAGTCCCGGCGACCTCACGCGACAACTGCAGGTGAGGTTTAAGAAGAGATCAGGGGCATCCAACTCTAAGCAGCGGTGAACGGATCGCCGTGGGCGGCCCTGAGCGCAGGGAGCCAGGCGATGAGCGAAAAACACACCCAAGGGATGGCTAAGCGTTGGCCGTCCCTGCGCGGCCTCCGTGGCTTGCTTGTCGCCGCCTGCTCAGCAGGAGCCGTGCTATCTTCTGGGGCTTGGACATCATAATACCGTGCCCCCGTGCGTCCTTCGCAGAATGCTATGGCCGAGATCCCCTTCGTCTCCGTTGCCAACGTCGCAAAGCTTTTCGAGCTCCTGACACGTCTTCGCGACGCACGCCGCCATGAGCTGGGCCGAATCGGCGATGTGTTCGGCGATCCCGAGGAACTGGCCCGTTACTACGTCGAGCCCAAGTGCCAGCATCACAACCCGGCCGATCGACACGAGGACCAGGAGCCCGTTTCCCAGGTGCGCGCACCCGCCTTCGAGGTGATCAACGACTTTCTGCGCGGCGACTTCACCCCCCTCGGCGACGGCCGTACCCAGATGTTCATTCTTTCCGACGCCGGCATGGGCAAGACCTCGCTGCTGATGATGATCCGCCTCATGCACCTGATGGCCTTCTGGCCACGTGGCTACGATTGCCTGCTGCTGAAGCTCGGCGAGGACACCCTGCAGCGGCTGGCCGAGCACAAGGACAAGGCCCACACCGTGCTGTTGCTCGACGCCCTGGACGAGGATCCGCTCGCCTGGGCGGCCATCGGGTCCCGGCTCGTGGCCCTGCTGGACGCGACCACGCAATTTCGCCGGGTCATCCTCTCCTGCCGCACCCAGTTCTTCCCGGAGACGGGCAGCGACGCCTTCGGCCGCCCGGGCCGGGTCGAGGTCGGCGGCTACACCTGCCCCATGGTCTTCCTGTCCCTGTTCGACGATGCTCAGGTCGATGCCTATCTGTGCAAGCGCTTTCCGGATCGCTGGCACGAGCGGCTCCTGTGGCAGGACAACCCCCAGCGGTTAAAGGCGGAGGAACTGGTCGGCTCCATGCAGTCGCTGCGCTTCCGGCCCCTGTTGCTGGCCCACATCCGCGACATCCTCGATGCGGCCGAGCGCGAGTGGAACGCCTACAGCCTGTACCAGGCCCTGGTGGATCGTTGGCTCGACCGCGAGGAGCGCAAGCTCCGAAAACAGCTCCCCAACCCGCCGTCGAAGGAGACTCTGTGGCGCGTGTGCACTGCGGTGGCCCTGCACATGCAGTCCCGTGGCGAACGGCTGCTGGAGCATCCGGATCTCGACGTGCTGACGGCGGGCTTTCCCGAGCTGGCCAACCTCGAGCATTTCGATGTCGGCGGGCGCTCTCTGCTCAACCGCAACGCCGCCGGTGCATTCCGTTTCTCCCACTACAGCATCCAGGAGTTCCTGGTCGTGCATGCCCTGTCGGAAGATCTCGTCGACTTGCCGCCGGAGCCGCTTCGGGTCACCGCCGAAATGCTCGAGTTTCTCGCCCTGCAGCCGCGCATGCCGTCGCTGGAGCATCTGGACCTCAGTGGACTGCAGCCCGAGAACCTCGCCGACTTCAGCTTTCAGGACCGCCTCGCCGACGGCTCTCTCGGCCCGGCGATGCAGCTCATTTTACCCGGCACCTTTCTGATGGGCTCTCCCGAGCAGGACCCGGATGCCGGGGATACCGAAAAGCCCCAACATGAAGTAGCCATCCCACATGTGTTTGCGCTCGGGCGCTTTCCCGTTACCTTCGACGAGTACGATCGCTTTTGTGCCGCCACAGATCGCAAGAAACCATTTGATGAGGGTTGGGGCCGTGGGCGCCGGCCCGTGATCGGGGTCTCCTGGGAGGATGCAACCGCCTATTGCGATTGGCTCTCGCAGCAGTCCGGACGGCGCTATCTTCTCCCGACCGAGGGGCAGTGGGAACATGCTGCACGGGCAGGGACCCAAACTCGCTGGTCGTTCGGCGACGAGGAGGCAGACCTCGACACCTACGGCTGGTACGCAGCCAATTCCGGTACCCGGACCCATCGGGTAGGCGCGAAGCGGCGCAATCCCTGGGGGTTGTACGATATGCACGGCAACGTCCTGGAATGGGTACAAGACGCCTGGCACAGCAGCTATGAAGGTGCTCCCTCTGATGGTTTGTCCCGGGAGTCCGGCGATGACGGCGCGGCCCGTGTGATCCGCGGCGGGTCCTGGCTCGTCGGCGCGCGCGACTGCCGTTGCGCCTACCGTTACGACGGGCGACCCGGCTTCCGCAGCGGCCTCCTCGGCTTCCGTTGTGCCCGGGTTTAGGGGTGAGCTCAGGCAGGGTACGGGGACGAGCGGAGCGATCGCGGGTTTGGTGGCGCGCCCCGCGGAGCGGTGAGAGGCGCGCGGCCAGACCCGCGGATCGCGTAGCGATGGCCAGGGACGGTCGGGCCCGCCGCCGACCAGAGACGTGCCGAGCAAGCCGGTAAACCCCTGCCGGCCATCAAAGCAAGTCACCAGGCCTCATCCCAGGGCGGCTGCCCTTTGCCCCTGGATGCAGGCTGCTCGAGATACCTCCGTCCGGGGACCGATTGCCCTGTCTTCGATGTTGGAATGACCGGGTCAGAGCGGAGTGAGGTACCTGACTTCGAATCTGGCATGCTCGAATACCTGACTTCATTGCCCGCGCGGGCCGGGAAGGGGCGAAGCTGGCTCGTCGTCGACTTCGCGGACGATGACCGCGTGCTCGGGGTGCTGCGCGCAAGGGCGTGGCCGCTTCCGAATGTGTGGGCTGGGCGTCTCCGATGATGGCGCACCTTCACGGGCGCCGGGGAACCGTCCTGATCCGCAGCGTTGGCCATCCGCGCAACCATCTGGTGCAAGTGGACGGGAAGAGCTACGTCGTGCCCTGCGGGAACCTGTTCTCGCTGAAGTCCTCCAGCGCCGGAGGCGTCGAGGGCGGTCGGTGCGCAGCGCCAGAAACAGCGGGGCTCGATCGATGAACATCGAGATCCGCCACTTCCACCTGTTCTGCGGCCTCGGGGGAGGCGCCCGGGGCTTCAACCGCGGGCAGGCTCGCGTAGGCTCCATGACCGCCCGGTTCCGCTGTCTCGGCGGGATAGACTCCGACCCGTCCGCAATTGCCGATTTCAGCCGCTTGGCGGGCGTGAAGGGCACCTGCCTGGATCTGTTCGACCGGGAGCAATACCGCGCCTGGCACGGACACGAGCCACCGGCGAATTGGCGCGAGGCCACACCGCAGGACCTGCGCCGAGCCGCCGGCAACGAGGCGCCGGACATCCTGTTCACGAGCCCTCCCTGCAAGGGCTTCTCGGGGCTGCTGTCGGAAGCTCTGAGCAAGAGAGACCGCTACGGGGCACTGAACCGGCTGACCGTTCGCGGCTTGTGGCTCGCCTTGGAGGCCTGGGCGGACGACCCCCCCGCCTTCGTGCTTCTCGAGAACGTGCCCCGGATCGCGACCAGGGGCGCGCACCTGCTCGACCAGATCGAGGCCCTGCTGGGACGCTACGGCTACGCCACCGCCCGCACGACCCACGATTGTGGCGAGCTCGGCGGGCTGAGCCAGACTCGCCGTCGGTTTCTACTCGTTGCCAGGCACACGGCGAAGGTCCCGCCGCATCTCTACGAGGCGCCGTACCGGCCCCTGCGCAGCGTCGGCGACACCCTGGAGCGTTTCCCCTTGCCGGAGGCTCCCGGCACCGGTCCCATGCACCAGCTCTCGGCCCTGCAGTGGCGCACCTGGGTCAGATTGGCCTTCGTCGAGGCGGGCGGGGACTGGCGCTCGCTGAACCGCCTGCGCGTGCAGGACGGGCGTCTGGCGGACTATCTGATCGTCCCACAGATGTACCGCTGCGGTCTTGGCGTCGTTCCCTGGAGCGACCCGGCGAGGACCATCACCGGGGACGCCCGCCCGAGCAAAGGGGCGTTCGCCGTCGCCGACCCGAGGTCCGGCACTACGAGATACAACGACGTCTTCCGTGTCGCCTCTTGCGACGGACCCTCACCGGCGATCACCGCCGGTGCCGGACCGAGTGCCGGCGGGATCACGGTTGCCGATCCCAGGCGGGCCGAAGGGCGCGCGCAGTTCGGCCAATACGGCGTGATCCGGTGGGACCAGACCGCGCAGACCGTCATCGGCAAGGCCGCCGTTGGCGCCGGACGATTCGCCGTCGGCGATCCGCGGGCCGCGATCGCGGCTGAGAACCAGTTCGGAGCCTACGGCGTCGTGCCATGGTCAGAGCCGAGCGGTGCCGTCACGGCCTCCGGCAAGCACGACAACGGTCGCTTCTCCGTCGCCGATCCACGGCTTCCGGGCCCGGGAGAGCATCTGCACTGCTGCATCATCGCCGAAAACGGGACCTGGCATCGCCCCTTCACAACCCTGGAGCTTGCGGCCCTGCAGGGCCTGGTGAGCCCCGACGAGCAGCTCGAGCTCGACGGCACCAGCCACAGCGGATGGCGCGAGCGCATCGGCAACGCCGTCCCGCCTCCCGCAGCCGCCGCGATCGCGAGTGTCATGGGCGAGACCCTGCTGCTCGCCCGGGCCGGCGAGACCTTCGTGCTCTGCGCTACGCCGGTGTGGGTCCGGCCGATCGCAACGGCGCTGACTGTTCGACAGGAGGCAGACCGATGAAGGCAATCACCTTGTGGCAGCCCTGGGCGACGCTGATCGCCATCGGCGTGAAGCCGTTCGAGACCCGGAGCTGGTCGACCCGCTACCGCGGCCCGATCGCGATTCACGCCGGCAAGACTCGCGAGGGCCTCGACCTCTGTCGTGGACTGCCGGAGATCGAGAGGGCGCTGACGGGCGCCGGCTTCACGCTCGACACGCTGCCGCTGGGCGTTGTCGTCTGCACAGCCCGCCTGGTCGCGTGCCGGCCTACGGAGCAGGTCGTCGCCGAAGGCCTGGCCGACGCCTTCGGCGATTACTCGAGCAGCCGCTTCGCCTGGCACCTGGTCGACATTCAGCCCCTGGAGCCGCCGGTACCGACCGCCGGCAAGCAGGGGCTTTGGGAGTGGGCGCCATGACAGAGACGCTACTTTGGGACCTCGCAGAGACTGCCCGCCAACTCGGAGGCGTGAGCACACGGACCGTACGCCGGCTGCTGGATCGTTGCGACCTTTCTCCAGGGCGGGTTGGCCGCCGGCTCATGGTTCGGGCCGATTCGGTTCGAGCTTACGTGGACCGCGCAACGACTGGAAGTGATAATTGGCCGGGCGCGGGGCCGGATGTGCAGGAGGAGAGCACATGCCAACGCGCAGACAACAACGGGATCAGGACGGCGTTTACCGTCGCCCCGACTCCCCGTACTGGTGGGCGTCGTACATCGACGCAGGCGGCGAAAGAGTTAGACGCTCTACTCGCACCAAAAACCGCAGGGAAGCCGAGGCGCTTCTCGCCAAGTGGCGCCTAGAGACGCATCGCTGCCGGCAATGGGGCGAGCAAGCCACGAGGGTATTCGAAGAGCTGATGGTCGGGTATCTGCAGGCGTCAGAAAGGGTGAAACGCCCTTGGGGCCATCGTCGTGATCTCGATGCCACTCGGCACCTGCGCGAGTCCTTTGCCGGTGTTGAGTTGGGTCAGTTGACCGCTTCCAGGGTGCGCGCTTACGTGGACGATCGGCGACGGGATGGCGTGAGTCCCGCGACGATCAACCGGGAGCTATGCGTAGTTTCATCGGCGATCAACTATGCGCGCCGCGAGTGGGAATGGGACATCCAGAACCCCGTGCCAGGCCGCAAACTTCGGGAGCCCGAGGGCCGGGTGCGCTGGATCACGAGGGACGAGGCACGGGAGTTGATCGCGGTTGCCGAGCGGGAGGCGCAGGCACCTCACTTGGCGGATTTCATCCGCTTGGCGTTGAACACCGGGTGCCGCAAGGGTGAGCTGCTCGGTCTTGAATGGGCGAGGGTCGACCTCCAGGCGGGGCTCATCCACCTGGAGACCGACCACACTAAAACGCGCAAACGGCGCAGCGTGCCTATCAATGCCGATGCCCGCGAGGCGATCCTAGCACGTGCCCGGTTCAGGACGCGAACCTGCCCCACAGGCCCCTGGGTGTTCTGTCATGATGACGGGCGCCGGATCGGCGACGTGAAGCGGAGCTTCGCCAAGGCGTGCGAGCGGGCGGGGATCATGGATTTTAGGATCCATGACTTACGGCACACGTGTGCTGCATGGTTGGTGTCCGCTGGCGTGCCATTGCCCGAGGTGAGGGATTTGCTGGGTCATAGCACGGTGCGGATGACCGAGCGCTATGCTCACTTGGCGCCGGAAAATGTACGCGCTGCAGTGGCCCTCTTGGAGGGCGTTGAGTCACGAAGGAGTCACGCTGGGAAGCTGAAGGTGGTCGATGGAAAGCGGTAACTCTTTGACTAGATTGGTGGAGCCGAGGGGGATCGAACCCCTGACCTTCGCATTGCGAACGCGACGCTCTCCCAGCTGAGCTACGGCCCCGATCTGTTCGAGGATCTGCGACCGGACCTGACCTTGCAATATGGAGTTTCAAGCGCACTCTCTGCAACGGACGATCGCGGGGACGAATTTTAGCACTATTCAGCGGGAGCCTGACAAGCCGGCTCGACTTTGTCGTACTCCGACTCATGTACCCGTCCCGTGCTCCGACGGCACACCCCATCCACGGGTCCGGATCGCGAAATTTCTCGACGGAGATCTCTGATCCATGCCTCGGATCTCGGTGATCATTCCCTGCCTGAACGAAGCGGCGATCTGCGCCGAGAGGCTCGGAGGGATGCAATCACTGCGTCGGGAGGGACAGGAGCTGATCCTGGTGGATGGGGGTAGCTCCGATCCTACCCCTCTGCTTGCGGAAGGTCTGGTCGACCGGATGCTGGTCGGACCTCGCGGCCGTGCGGTTCAGATGAATCTGGGGGCAGCAGCAGCGCAGGGTGACGTGCTCTGGTTTTTGCACCTGGATAGTCGCCTTCCGGACTGGGCATCCTCGATGCTGCTGAAAGAGGCCCTCGACGGGCGGGGATGGGGCCGCTTCGATGTCCGACTCAGCGGTACCTTGTCCATGCTTCGGGTAATCGAGCGCATGATGAACCTGCGCAGCCGCCTCACCGGTATGGTCACGGGGGATCAGGGGCTGTTCGTGCGCAGAGACCTCTTCGAGCGCGTCGGCGGATTTCCCCGTATCGCCCTCATGGAGGACCTGGCGATCAGCAAGCGCCTCGGGCGGATTGCTCGTCCGGCTTGCCTGCGAGCACGCATCCTCACCTCCAGCCGGCGCTGGGAACAGGACGGTGTCTGGCGGACCATTGCACTGATGTGGTTTCTGCGCGCGGCCTATCACTTCGGAGCCGATCCCGATTGGCTTGCGCGCCTCTACTACCCATGCACTTCCCCAACGCGCGGATACTGATCTTCGCCAAGGCCCCCGTGGCGGGCCGGGTCAAGACGCGCCTGATACCTGTCCTCGGCCCGCGGGGTGCTGCGGATTTGCACAAGCGGCTGCTCCTGAGCACAGTGGCTCGGCTGGGGACGGCGCGAGTGGCGCCGATCGAGCTTTGGTGTGCACCGGATCCCGGTCAGGATCCCTTTCCAGAGCTTGCAGCTCGGTACGGGGTAGCGCTTTGCGGGCAGCGCGGGGCGGATCTCGGGGAGCGGATGTGCCATGCCGCCAGGGATGCCCTTTGCCGTTGCGAAAAGGTATTGTTGATAGGAACGGACTGCCCGTTGCTCGACGCGGGATATCTCCGTCAGGCAATGGAGGCGTTGAAAGAGCACGAGGCGGTCCTGGGTCCTGCGGAGGACGGTGGCTACGTGCTGCTGGGGTTGAAACGGGCCGCCGGCAGCCTGTTTCGTGACCTGCCCTGGGGCGGCGCCCGCGTTGCGGCGATTACGCGGGATCGCATGGCGGCAGCCGGTTGGAAGTGGGCGGAGCTGCCGATCTTGTGGGATCTGGATCGTCCGGACGACTTGGAGCGCTTGCATCCGAGCTTTCCGCCTGGGCGCCCGGCTTGAGCCTTGCACAGATCTTCCGGTCACAGGTCGGTGCACCAAATCCCCGATTGGGCCGGCCCTGCGGTGGGCAGGTTACAATCTCGGGAGACCGGTACCCAGGCGGGCGGCGAGCGACGAGCCTTTCGTTTCTGCTTCAGCGCTGCAGGATGAGCTCCAGAACGGCCTTACTGCCGAAGTAGGCCAGCATCAGGATGACGAAGCCGCTCAGGGTCCAGATGATGGCCGTGCGGCCACGCCAGCCGTAACGTATGCGCCCGAGAAGCAGAGCTCCGAAGACCAGCCAGCCGAGGACGGAAAGCACGGTCTTGTGAACCAAGTGCTGCGCGAACATGTCCTCGAGGAAGGCAAAACCGCTCACCAGGGCCAGGGTGAGGAGGACAAAGCCGGCGCCGATCATCTCGAACAGCAGGTTTTCCATGGTCTGCAAGGGAGGCAAGGCACGCAGGAAGCCGACCGGCTGGCGGTTGTGCAGGTGGTGATCCTGGACGGCGAGCAGAATCGCCTGCACGCTCGCCAGGGTGAGCAGGCTGTAGGCGAGCATGGAGAGCAGCACGTGGATCTTGATCGGCCAGCCTGCCGACGCGCGCATGAAGCCCAGGCTCGGATAATGGACTTCGAGAAACAGGGTCAGTGCCGCGATGGGCAGGATGAGGATCCCCAGGTTTTCGACTGGCTTGGTGAGACTGGAAACCAGCAGCAGGGTGACCACGGTCCAGGAGGTCAGCGCCAGGGCGTTGAAGAAGGCCAGGTTCAGTCCGGGATGGCTGAATATGGTGTCGTAGATCAGCCAGGTATGCAGGGCCAGACCGGCGAAGCCGAGCCCGAGAGTCAGTGGTCGTCCGGGGATACCCGTCTCGCCGCGCCGGAACAGCCGCAGGCCGATCAGGGTAGCGGCGGACAGATAGAGAAGGATGGCTCCGTAGGCGATCAGGGCATGGCTCATAAGGCCGGATGATGGCACAAAGGTGTGAGTGGGGAAAAGCGGCTCCTGGAGGAGATGCCGGCCAGGCTGCGGACGCGCCGGTGATTTCCGACGAGGGTCGGAGCCGGCACGGCACCCCTTCAATGCAAGTACCTCAACGAGGTGGAAGATGTTCGAGAATCTCCAGGATCGCTTCGGCAAAGTCCTCAAGAACGTCCGAGGCGTGGGGCGGCTTACCGAGTCCAACGTCAAGGACACCATGCGCGAGGTCCGGATGGCCCTGCTGGAGGCCGACGTGGCGCTGCCGGTGGTGCGCGACTTCGTGGAGCAGGTGCGCGAAAAGGCCATGGGCGAGAATGTGCTCGGAAGCCTCACCCCGGGCCAGACCCTGGTCAAGATCGTCAACGATGCGCTGATCCGGCTGATGGGGGAGGCCAACGCAGGTCTCACTCTGAACGTCCAGCCCCCGGCGGTGATCCTGATGGCCGGTCTGCAGGGCTCGGGTAAGACCACCAGTGCCGCCAAGCTCGCGCGCTGGCTCAGGGAAAAGCAGAGAAAGAAGGTCATGGTGGTCAGTTGCGACGTCTATCGCCCGGCGGCCATCGAGCAGCTTCGGACCTTGGCGGAGGAGGTCCAGGTCGAGCTCTTCCCCAGCAACTCGGATCAGAAGCCGGTGGATATCGCCCGTGGCGCCCTGGAGGCCGCGCGTGACCATCTCCTGGACGTCCTCATCGTCGACACCGCGGGACGGCTCCACGTCGACGAGGCCATGATGGATGAGATCAAGGCCCTGCACGGGGCCGTCTCGCCCGCGGAGACCCTGTTCGTGGTGGACAGCATGACCGGGCAGGATGCCGCCAAGACCGCCAAGGCCTTCGACGATGCCCTGCCCCTGACCGGGGTCGTGCTCACCAAGACCGATGGTGATGCCCGCGGCGGTGCGGCCCTTTCGATCCGCCACATCACGGGCAAGCCGATCAAGTTCCTCGGCGTTGGGGAGAAGAGCGCGGCCTTGGAGCCCTTCTACCCCGACCGCGTGGCCTCGCGCATCCTGGGCATGGGGGATGTGCTTTCCCTGGTCGAAGAGGTGCAGAGCAAGGTCGACCGGGAGAAGGCCGAGAATCTGGTCAAGAAGCTCAAGAAGGGCAAGGCCTTCGATCTGGCGGACTTTCGCGAGCAGCTCCTGGAGATGTCCAAGCTGGGCGGGATGGCCGGAATCATGGACAAGCTCCCGGGAATGAGCGAGATCCCGGATACGGTCAAGAGCCAGGTGAACGACAAAGAACTGGTCAAGCTGATTGCCATCGTCAATTCCATGACTCCCCAGGAGCGTGCATTTCCGGCGGTTATCAAGGGCTCCCGCAAGCGTCGCATCGCCGCCGGGTCGGGCACCCAGATCCAGGACGTCAATCGCTTGCTCAAGCAGTTCACTCAGATGCAGAAGATGATGAAGAAGATGAAGGGCGGGGGCATGGCGAAGATGATGCGCGGCCTCAAGGGTCGGATGCCGGGGGGTATGCCGCCCGGGGGCTTTCCTTTCTGATGTAGCTTCCAATTCTCGCCTGTTTGTGTATAGTTACGCGTTTATCCGCGGTGTACTGCACTGTTTCGTATCCAGGGTTGAGCATGGTTTCGATTCGCTTGTCCAGGGCTGGCGCCAAGAAGCGTCCCTTCTATCAAATCGTCGTCGCCGACGCGCGGCTCAAGCGCGACGGCCGTTACATCGAGCGCATCGGCTTCTTCAATCCGATCGCCGCCGGTGGAGAGACCCGGCTGCGGCTCGACCGAGCGCGTGCGGAGCACTGGATCGCGCAGGGTGCCAAGCCATCCGATCGCGTTGCCAAGCTGCTGAAGGAGTCGGGTGCCGAGCCCGAGACCGAGACCGGGGAGGTGCCCGCTGCGACGGTGGATGAGTCTGCCCCCGAGGCGGTGATCGCCGTTACCTGAGCAGGTCCAAAGGAGCGCTGCCGCCGGGATGGAGGGGCAGACTCGGCAACGGACGCTGGTACTGGGCCGTATCACGGGGCTCTACGGTGTACGCGGCTGGGTAAAGGTCTTCTCCGAGACCGAGCCGCGAGAGAACATTCTGAGCTATCAGCCCTGGCTCCTGGGTGAGTGGTGCACGCCCTGCAGGCTCGCAGAAGGGCGGCGGCAGGGGAAAGGCCTGGTGGCAAAGCTGGAGGGCTGCGACGACCGGACCCGGGCTGCAGCCATTGTGGGGCAGGTGATTTCTGTGCACCGCGATCAGCTGCCCCCCGCGGGGACAGAGGAATTCTATTGGGCCGACCTGGAAGGGCTGAGTGTGGAAACCCTGAGCGGCATTCGTCTTGGCCGGGTCGGGCGCTTGTTTGCCACTCCCGCCAATGACGTGATGGTGGTCGAGGGGGATCGGGAGAGGCTGGTCCCCTTCTTATGGGGTCGGGTCGTCCGGGAGGTGGATCTGGAGCTCGGCCGGATTCGGGTCGATTGGGAGCCGGATTTCTAGCGAGTAGCGAGCGGATTTCGCGATCGTGCGCTTCGATGTCGTCAGCCTTTTCCCCGAGCTGTTTCAGATCCTCGAGGGACAAGGGATCACCGGCCGGGCGCTCCGGCGGGGGATCGCGGAGCTGCACCTCTGGAACCCGAGGGACTACACGCAGGACCGGCACCGCACCGTGGATGATCGCCCCTACGGCGGGGGTCCGGGGATGGTCATGAAGGTGGAGCCTCTGCGGGCGGCTATCGAGGACGCGAAAGGAGCCGCGCCGGACAGTCGGACAGCCTATCTCACGCCCCAAGGACGCAGCCTCGATCAGGGAGCGATCGTACAGATCGCCACCCGGCCCGGCTGGATCCTGGTCGCCGGCCGCTACGAGGGTGTGGACGAGCGACTGGTGGAGCGCTGCGTGGACGAGGAGTGGTCCATCGGGGATTACGTCGTGAGCGGTGGTGAGCTGCCCGCTATGGTCGTCATGGATGCGGTGATCCGCCTCCTGCCCGGGGCCTTGGGCCATGAGTGCTCGGCACGGGAAGACTCCCATATGGACGGTCTGCTGGATTTCCCGCAATATACGCGGCCCGAGGTGATCGCAGGCGTGCCTGTGCCCGAGGTGCTTCTGAGCGGCGATCATGCGGCCATTGCGCGCTGGCGGCTACAACAGGCGCTCGGGCGGACTTGGCTGAGGCGCCCGGATCTGCTGGAGCGCCGCGGTCTGAGCCCTGAAGAGCAGAGACTGTTGAACGAGTTTATCCGGGCGTACCGAGACCCGGAACGAGTATCAGGAGCGAGAGCGTCATGAACATCATCGAGGAGCTCGAGAGAGAGCAGATGAACCGCGAGGTCCCGGATTTCGCGCCCGGCGACACATTGGTGGTGAAGGTGAAGGTCAAGGAGGGAAATCGCGAGCGTCTCCAGGCTTTCGAGGGTATCTGCATCGCCAAGCGCAACCGCGGTCTCAACTCTGCGTTCACTGTGCGCAAGATGTCCCACGGCGAGGGTGTGGAGCGCGTCTTTCAGACATACAGCCCGGCGCTCGCCGGTATCCAGGTCAAGCGTCGTGGTGACGTGCGTCGGGCCAAGCTCTACTACCTGCGCGGCCGCACCGGAAAGGCGGCACGGATCAAGGAGAAGGTTTAAGGCCCGGAAAAATCATCCCGAAGGCACGGATGATTTTCCGAAGGTTTTGTCTTGATCAAGACCTTCTTCTGGCACGATTACGAAACCTGGGGCTCCGATCCGCGCAGGGACCGTCCCGTCCAGTTCGCGGGGCTGCGTACCGATGAGGATCTGAGCCCCGTCGGCGACCCCCTGGTCGTCTTCTGCCGTCCTCCGTACGACCTGCTTCCTCAGCCCGATGCGTGTCTGGTCACGGGGATTTCACCCCAACGTGCGGAGGCGGATGGTCTCGTCGAGGCCGCGTTTGCGAACGCCGTTCACCGCGAGATGGTACGGCCCGGTACCTGCAGTGCCGGCTACAATAGCATCCGCTTCGATGACGAGGTCACGCGCCATCTTCTCTACCGCAATTTCTATGATCCCTATGCACGCGAGTGGCAGGGCGGCAACTCGCGATGGGATCTGATCGATGCGCTGCGTCTCGCGCATGCCCTGCGCCCGGAGGGTATCGAATGGCCCACCCATGAGGATGGGGCTGCATCTTTTCGCCTCGAGCACCTTACGGTCGCCAACGGGATCGAGCACGCGGATGCCCACGATGCCTTGGCGGATGTTCGGGCCACCTTGGGTATGGCGCGGCTGCTCAAGGCACACCAGCCGCGGCTATACGATTATGCCCTGTCGTTACGCTCCAAGCGCCTGGTACAGGACCTCTTGGACCAGGGCGGTCCGCTGCTCCATGTCTCGGCCCGCTATCCCGCCGAGCTGGGCTGCATCGCACCCGTGCTACCGGTGGCGCGACACCCGGTCAACAGCAACGGGATCGTTTGCTTCGATCTGCGCCAGGACCCGGAGCCGCTGCTCGAGCTCGACGTGGAAGAGGTCCACCGTCGCCTGTTCAGTCCATCGCAGGAGTTACCCGAGGGCTTGCAGAGGATTCCCCTCAAGACCGTGCACATCAACCGTTGCCCCATCCTGGCCCCCATGAAGACCCTTACGGCGGAGGCTGCCGAGCGCTGGCGAATCGATGATACGCTCGTTGCACACCATGCCCGCAGACTGCAAGACGCGCCCGGGCTGGCAGAGAAAGTACAGCGCGCTCACAGCCTGGCCGCCCTCCCGCCGGAGACGGACCCGGATCTGATGCTCTATTCGGGAGGCTTTTTCTCCGATGGCGACCGGCGCGAGATGGCGCGTTTGCGTGCGCTGACTCCGCAGGAGCTGGGCGAGCAGAGGTTCGTCTTCGAGGACCCGCGATTGCCCGAGATGTTGTTCCGCTACCGAGCCCGAAACTGGCCCCATAGCCTTTCCGAAGATGAGCGTGAGGAGTGGGATGCCTATCGCCTGCAGCGCCTGACCGAGCCTGACTCAGGGGCTAGTGTGACACTCGCTGCTTACCAGGAGCGCCTGGCTGCCTTGCGCGAAGAGTCGTCCGATGAACAGGAATGGCTCGCCTTGCTGGACGATCTAGAGCAGTGGGCGGACCAGCTGATGGACATGTCTGAATGAGCAAGCTATTGAAGTTCCTTGCCGCGCTGGTGCTTTTGCTGGTCGTCGCGGCGGTCCTCGCCCCTTTCCTGGTCGACTCTGACGACTTCAAGAGCCAGGTCGAGTCGGCCTTTGCTTCTGCCACGGGGCGTCAACTGGTCATCGCCGGGCACCTGCGGATATCCCTGGTTCCCAGACCGGCTTTGGAGGTTATTGATGTCTCCATGCCCGGGGCTTTCGGCACCCGGGATCCGGCCCTCGTGGAGGCCGACCGGGTGCGCCTTTATCCTCGCTTGTCGCCGCTGCTTCGGGGCCGATTGGTGCTGGGGTCGGTCCGTGTAGAGGGCGGGCGCCTGGAGTGGATCCAGGACGGGCGGGGCAAGGCTGACCAGGATGATCGACCGTACTCCCGGTGGTTGACGATAGACGACCTGGAGGGCGTCGCAGGTCCTATCGGGGCCGGCGAGCCGGTGGCCTTCCACCTGAATGGGTTGGTGGGCGGCCGGGACGGTGAGTCCCCTGCTCGGTTTCGGGTCGAGGGCAAGCTCGTGACCGATGGCTCACCGCGGTTGCGGTTGAATGCACTGGCTGTCGATCTTCAGGGGTTGCAGTTGAGAAAGGGGCTTGCAGCGGATCTCGCACTGCATACGTCACTGGACGCCGATCTCGATGCTCGGCGCTATCAGACCGACGGCCTGGCTTTGGATATCCATGCCTTCGGTAAGGCCCTGGCGGGTGGTCAGATCGAGGCAAAGGCCGGTGCCCGAGTGGTGCTGGACCTGGGCGCGGGGAGCCTCATGGTCAGCGACTTTCGGGTCCGGTCGGGGACCCTTTCCGCAACAGGTGCAGCCCAGGGACGAGACCTGCCGTCCACCCCCCTTGTCGAGGGCAATCTGGTGGTGGACGAGCTGGACCTGCGCGCGTGGCTCGGGCAGCAGGGTCTGCCCATCCCCGTGACGGCGGATACAGACGCCTTGCAGCGCTTTTCCCTGAGTACGAGCTGGCGCTTGGCGGCAGATCGGTTGGCTCTGAAGGATCTGATTGTGCGTGTCGATCAGACGAGGCTTACGGGGGAGGTCGAGCGGATCTCGACCAGCCCTCCGGGGTATCGATTCGACCTCGTGGCCGACCAAGTGGATCTGGATCGTTACCTGCCCCCTTCCCAACGAACGCGGGCAAGGTCTACGAGGTGGCAGCGGATGCCGAAGGCGGCGAGCGAGCCCGCGGTTTCCAAGGGACCGGTGGCGGAGCAGCCGTCTTCCGAGCGACCTTCTTCGGGGACAGGCACCGGGACCAGCGCATCGGCACCCCTACCAGTGCTGGCGAAGGTCTCCTCTCCCATGGGGACTATAAGTGAGCCGGACCTGGAAGGTCGGCTTCATGTCGGTGATCTCGTGCTGGTGCGTCTTCGTTTCGGGGATGTCGACCTCGGGCTCAGAGGCAAAGAAGGGCGCCTCGATATCCGGGACCAGATACAGAGTTTCTATGGAGGACGGCTGGACGGCAGTCTCGGCCTGGACCTGGGTGATGCCCAGCCCAGTCTGGCCCTGAAGCAACGTGCCGATCGGATCCGGATGGGCCCCCTGTTCGCGGACCTGATAGGGGAGGAGAGGCTCACCGGTCGCGGCAGGATCACGGCGGATCTGAGGGCTAGCGGCCGCAGGGCGAATGCGCTGCGGCGCAGCTTGGCCGGGAATCTGACGCTCGAGGTTCCAAAGGGTGTGATCGAGGGCATCAATCTGGAGACCCTGGTGCGGGAAGCGGACGCCAGATTAAACGGCAGACCTCCTCCGGAGGACCTGCCGACCAGCACATCCTTCGAGGATCTGAGGGCCAGTGGGCAAATCGATCGAGGTGTTCTGCACAACGAAGACCTGACTCTGCGTACGGATTATCTGCGGGTCACCGGCGCCGGTACACTCGATCTCGTCCGGGAGCGCTTCGATTACCGTTTCGAGCCCATACTCGTAAAGCCTCCCAAGGGCCGAGGCATCAAGGAGCTGGAGGGATCTCCCATTCCCGTGCACCTGACGGGCCCCTTCGCTCATCCCCATTGGGATGTGGACCTGAGCAAGGTCCTCCGGGCTACGGCGCAGAAGCGTCTCCGCGAGCAGGGTGGGACGCTCTTCCACGAGCTGGAAAAGCGTACTCACATCAAGGGGCTGGAGCAGGGGCTGAAAAGCTTGTTGGGGCAGTGATCCCTTGTCTGCGGAGGCGTTTCACCCTCGGCCCCACTTCGAGGAAGGTGAGGGGTCCGGCTCCATGAGAGCGGAATTCCGGACCCTGGGAAGGGCGTCCGGATGAAGTCCGAGCAGCTGGCACCCTCCCTCCTGACCTGGTACGACCGCCATGGTCGAAAGGACCTGCCTTGGCAGCGTGATCCCAGCCCGTACCGGGTGTGGGTGTCGGAGATCATGCTCCAGCAAACCCGGGTCGGGGTCGTCGTTCCCTATTTCGAGCGCTTCATGGGCCGTTTCCCCGCCGTGGCTGACTTGGCAGCGGCAGATATCGACGAGGTTCTGCACCTCTGGTCCGGCCTGGGCTACTACGCGCGGGCGCGAAACCTGCGCATGGCCGCGCGCCGAATCCTTTCCGAGCACGATGGGCGCTTTCCGACCGATATCCGACAGGTCCAGGATTTACCCGGCATCGGTCGCTCTACAGCCGGGGCGATCCTGTCCCTCGCCCTGGGGCAGTGCCACCCGATCCTCGACGGCAACGTCAAGCGGGTGTTGGCTCGCTGCTTCGCCGTTCCAGGGTGGCCGGGGCGCAGCGATGTGCTCAACCAGCTCTGGAGGCTTGCCGACGCCTGTACGCCCATGGCGGAGGTCGGTGACTACAATCAGGCCATGATGGATCTGGGGGCTACGGTATGTACCCGCTGGGATCCGGATTGTGCCCGCTGTCCCCTCGCACGGGGTTGCATTGCCTCGGGCCGGGGCGAGCCGACTGCGTTCCCTGAGCCCAAGCCGCGCAGGATCCTGCCGACCCGGCAGTCCCGAATGGTCCTGGTCCGTAATTCGGTCGGGGCGGTCCTGTTGGAGCGCCGTCCTCCCACCGGGATCTGGGGTGGGCTCTGGAGTCTGCCCGAGTGCGATTCGGGGCAGGACGCCGCCGATTGGTGCCGACAGCACCTGGGTGTGCTTCCCCGGCGGGTTGAAAAGCTACCGGCCCGCCGTCATACCATCTCCCACATCCGTCTGGAGATTGTGCCGCTACAGGTCGATCTGCAGGGCGAGCCGGCGCTGGTATCCGATGACGACCGGACCGCTTGGTGTGACCCCCGTCGACCCGGCGCATTGGGCTTGGCCGCGCCCATCGCCGGATTGCTCCGGGAAGTCGTGGATAATCTAGAGCGAAAAAAGAGGGGAATCGACATGAGCCGAATGGTTCACTGCGTCAAGCTGCACCGCGAAGCGGAAGGCCTCGACCGACCGCCCTACCCTGGCGAGCTGGGCAAACGCGTCTTCGAGGGCGTTTCAAAGCAGGCTTGGCAGGACTGGTTGCGCCAGCAGACCATGCTCATCAATGAATACCGCCTAAGCCCCATGGACCCGAAGGCCCGGGTCTTTCTCGAAGAGCAAATGGAGAAATTCTTCTTTGGAGACGGCTCCGACCTGCCGCCCGATTACAGTCCGCAGGGCTGAGGCGATTTCACGAAACTCGGTAACTTTTTTTCGTAAATGCGCCTGAAGCGTACGAGCTGCAGAACCGAGAGCGACGCTTCGCCGCCGGTTGTGTCTGTCAGCGAGATTCCTTCCCGGCCCCTTACCGATGTGCGGCCTCGGGAAGGACAATGTTGAGCTCCAGAATCTCCCGAGTGCCCTCCTGCTCATAATTGACGGAGACAGCGTTCGTGTCCACCTCCACGTATTTGCGGATGACCTCGAGAATCTCATGCTGCAATCGCGGCAGGTAGGACGGGCGGCTACGCTCGGTCCGGTCATGGGCTACCAGGATCTGCAACCGTTCTTTGGCAACGGAGGCAGAGCCCTTGGGGCGCGATAAGAAGAGATCGAGCAGTCCCATGAATCACCCCCTGAATAGCCGGCTGAAAAAGCCCTTCTTTTCCATATTCAAGAAACGTTGTGGAATCTCCTCGCCCAGGTAACGGGCAACCACGTCTCCGTAAGCTTGGCCAGCGTCGCTTTCGGTGTCCAGGATTACGGGCACCCCGGCGTTGGAGGCGCTGAGCACGGACTTGGATTCGGGGATCACGCCGAGCAGGTCCAGGGAGAGGATCTCCTGTACGTCTGCGACGCTCAGCATCTCGCCGTTGGCGACACGCTCCGGTGAATAGCGGGTCAGCAGCAGGTACTCGTGGATGGGCTCGACATCGGTCTCGGCCCGCTGGGACTTGCTCGCCAGGATGCCCAGCATACGGTCGGAGTCGCGCACCGACGAGACCTCCGGATTGGTGACCACCACGGCATCGTCCGCGTAGTACATGGCCATGGTCGCCCCGTGCTCGATTCCTGCGGGGGAGTCGCAGACGATGTAGTCGTAGCTCTGGGAGAGCTCATCCAGGACCTTGCCGACACCCTCTTTGGTCAGTGCCTGCTTGTCCCTGGTCTGGGAGGCCGGCAGCACGTACAGGCTGTCGCAGCGCCTGTCGCGGATCAGCGCTTGGTTGAGGTTCGCCTCGTCGTTGATCACGTTGACGAAGTCGTAAACCACTCGGCGCTCGCAGCCCATGATCAGGTCCAGGTTGCGTAGGCCGACGTCGAAATCGACCACGGCGGTTCGATGGCCCTTTTGTGCCAGACCCATGGCCAGCGCCGCGCTCGTGGTGGTCTTGCCGACGCCGCCTTTGCCGGACGTGATAACGATGATTCTGGCCAAGATTCCGCCCTCCTTCAGGCGCGTGATTCGAATACCGTCCTGATCTCGGCCAGGCTGGCCAACGATCGGATTCTCCTCAAAGCTTCTCGATGCGCAAGATTTCCTGATCCAGGAAGACCTGCACAGGTCTCCCCTGGAGCACCTCCGGTATGTTTTCGCTCACGCGGTAACGTCCGGCTACGGAGACCAACTCCGCCTGCAGATCCTGGCAAAAGATCCTGGTCCTGGGGTCGCCGTTCAGCCCTGCCAGGGCTCGGCCCCGCAGTGGGCCGTAGATATGGATGTTTCCATCGGCCAGAAGCTCGGCCCCCGAGCTCACGGCACCGACGACGGACAGGTCACCGCCAGCGGCGTAGACGCGCTGACCGGAGCGTATCGGCTGGGTTATCAGCTTGGATGAACTGGCGAATGCCTGCTTCTTCCCGTCCGGCCTAGCTTGCCTGGGATTGTCCGTGGTTGTTCGCGAGTCGGGCTTTCGTGCAGAGGCGGTGGCGCCTGGCTTGGCTCTGCGGACGTAGCTGTCTCCCAGGATTGCCAGCTCCATGGCCTCGGCCGCCTCGTTCTGTCCGGCGTTGCCACCGCGTACCCCGACCGGAATCATGCCGTAACCGCGCAGCAGACCCACGAGCAGCGGAAATTGGACATCCCCGGCGCCCGAAGGCAGGGCGGAGAGGTCGATGACGACAGGTGTGTTGCGGAAGAAATCCGGTGCCTGATCCACTTTGGCGCCCAGTTGCTCCGCGACCTCGTCCATCTCCGCCCCGAGCAAGCGGAGCAAGGGCAGGGTGAAGGATGCCGCCTTGAACTCGAAGGCCATGGGCGCGGCATCATGCGCTGTTTCTGGTTTGACCGCCATGGATGGTTCTCGGGAGCTCCCCATGCTCCATGAAGGGCGCCACTCCCCCGTCTCGAGCGAGGGTAGTGTCTGAATGGCGCCAATGCTAACGCGAGAGAGCGGTCAGGCAAAGCGCCGTTTGCAGATCCTCAGCCGGGAGGCCACTGCATGGGCCGGCCACCCAACAGGTGCAGATGCAGATGATAGATGGTCTGACCCGCGGATGCGTTGCAGTTGATCACCGTGCGGTAACCGGCCTGCGCGATACCTTCAGCGGCAGCGATTTTCTTCGCGGCAAGAAACAGCTTGCCGACCAGCTCGGCATCTCCCGGCTCGAGGTCGTTCAGCGTGGGGATGGGCTTGCGCGGAATCACCAGGATATGGGTAGGTGCCTGGGGTGCGACATCCCGGAAGGCAAGAACGTCATCATCCTCGTAGACGATGTCCGCCGGAATCTCGCCCGCGACGATCTTGCCGAAAAGCGTGTCTGACATGAAGGTTTGCTCCGAATCGCAGTGCTCTCGATGCTTTGATATAGAAATCCGGCGGTCCGAACCGCCCGTCCCAGATCAGATTTCGACTCCGCGGCGCCCTGCGAAGGCGTGGGCCAGGGTGCCGCCGTCTACGTACTCCAGCTCCCCGCCCAGTGGGACGCCGTGGGCGATACGGGTCGCCTTGACCGCGCAGCGTGCGGCCATTTCGGCAATGTAGTGCGAGGTTGCGCTTCCTTCCACCGTCGGGCTGATGGCCAGGATCAGCTCCTGGATCTCCTCGTTCCGCAGCCGGCCTTCGAGAAGATCCAGTCCCAGCTCTGCGGGGCCGATTCCGTCCAGTGGTGAGAGTCTGCCTCCGAGCACGAAGTAGAGCCCGCGAAAGTCGGTGGCTTGCTCGATGGCCATGATCTCGGAGGGATGCTCGATCACGCACAACAGGGAGCCGTCCCGGTTGGGATTGGCGCAAAGGCCGCATAGCTCGCGCTCGCTCAGGGTACGGCAGCGCTCGCAACGCTTGATCCGTTCCATGGCTGCGGCGAGGACCGAGGCCAAGTGGCGTCCGCCTTCCCGGTCCCGCTGCAGGAGGTGAAAGGCAATGCGCTGTGCCGATTTCGGGCCCACGCCCGGCAGGCAGCGCAGGGCGTCCACGAGCTGGTTGAGGAGGGAGCGTTCCGCCATGGCTCAGAAGGGCAGCTTCATCCCGGGGGGCAGCTGCAGTCCGGAGGTGAGACCCGCCATGCTCTCCTGCATCTTCTCGCCGACGCGCTGCACGGCGGCGTTGACCGCCGCCGCCACCAGGTCCTCCAGCATCTCCTTGTCGTCCTGCATCAGGGTGGCATCGATCTCGATCCGTTTGACCTCGTGCCTGCCGTTCATGGTCACCTTGACCAAGCCGCCGCCGGATTCCCCGGTAACCTCCTCTTGGGCCATCTTTTCCTGAGATTTCTGAAGCTCTTCCTGCATCTTCTGGGCCTGTTTGAGGATATTGCCTAGTCCGCCTTTCACCTTGCATTTACCTCTTGCTTCTGTTCTGCGATGGGCTCGTGGCCGGGGAGAGCTCCTGGCTCGTCGCCTCGATGCTTCCCGGCACCCAGTGGGCATCGAACTCGTCCTGAAGGGACCTTACCACAGGGTCGCCGTTCATCAACGTCTCGGCTCGAATCCGGCTCTCATCCTGGTGACGAGCCTGACGTCGGGCCGGGGTCTCGCTCCTCGGGGTCGCGATGTGTATCTCCAGCTCGAGTGCATCGCCCAGCACGCCGGCCAGTGCGCCCTTCAACCTTTCCTCTGCGAATGGGACTCTCAGATTCCGACACTCGGGCTCGAGGGTCAGGGAGAGCCTCCGCCCGTCCCACTCGGCGAGCTCGCAATTGCGAGCCAGTTGGCTCGCCACCCCGCCGAGGGCCAGATCCGCTACCAGGTGGTGCCAATCCTCCGGGCGCGTCAGGTCCGGCCTTCCGCCGGGAGCCGGCTTCTGCACCTGGACCCCGGGCATCTCCCTTTTCGGTTTTGTGACCGCCGCTGACGATTGTGGCCCCTGCGTAGCGAGCGACGCCCGTGTTTCGCTTCCGGTGTCCGGCCGGAAGGCGAGCATACGCAACAGGACCATCTCGATCCCGGCACGCGGGTCCGGGGCCAATGCCAGATCCTGTTGGCCCTGGAGGGCGATCTGATAGAAGAGCTGTACGTCTTCCGGTGCTATCTGTGCCGCCAGCTCCGTTATGCGTCCACCATCGGGGTCCTCCTCGCCGAGGGTTGCCGGTACCTCCTGGTACAGGGCAATGCGATGTAGCAATCCGATGAGCTCTTGCAGCACACCGGCGAAGTCCGGCGTAAGCTCGGCGATCCGAGCGACCTCGTCGAGGAGGCCTGGGCCGTCCAGCCGCGCCAGGGCCTGGAGCAGATTCAGGCAGAGGTCGCGGCTGATGGTGCCCAGCATGGTCCGCACCTCGTCCGTGGTCACGCGACCTCCACCGAAGGCAATCGACTGATCGAGCAGGCTCAGGCCGTCACGCATGCTGCCGTCGGCCGCGCGCGCCAGAAGGGCCAGCGCCTGGGGCTCGAGCTCGATCCCCTCCGCCTGCAGGATGTGCGAGAGCTGCTCCCCGATTTGCTCCGGCAGCAGACGCTTCAGGTTGAGCTGAAGGCAGCGCGAGAGCACCGTCACCGGCACCTTCTGGGGGTCGGTGGTGGCGAGCAGAAATTTCACGTGAGGCGGGGGCTCCTCCAGGGTTTTCAAGAGCGCGTTGAAGCTGTGAGCCGAAAACATATGGACCTCATCGATGAGGTACACCTTGAAGCGGCCCTTGACCGGTGCAAAGGGGACGTTGTCGAGCAGGTCCCGGGTCTGGTCGACCTTGGTGCGGGAGGCCGCATCCACCTCCAGGAGATCGACGAATCGTCCCTCGTCGATCTCTCGGCACGCACTGCACTGCCCGCAGGGCCTGGAGCTCACGCCCTGCTCGCAATTGAGGGCCTTGGACAGGATGCGCGCAAGGGTGGTCTTGCCGACGCCCCGGGTCCCGGTGAACAGGTAGGCGTGATGGAGCTGTTCCCGATCCAGGGCGTTGCTCAGGGCCCGCACCACATGGGATTGTCCCACCAAGTCCTGGAAGGACCTGGGGCGCCATTTGCGTGCCAGCACCTGGTAGGACATCGCGGGTCGAGGTTGCTCTTGAGCCGGAAGGTTTCGGAGTCTCGGAGTTTAACCGATGCCGGCGATACCTTGGCATACATCGAGCTGGGATGCCATTTTGTCGATGGGATCCGAACGCTCGGAGCAGCCGTCTCTCGATGCTAAACTTGAGATTTGGATTTTCGCCGTGCCCCGTCATGAAGCTTTCTCCTCTCCTGCACTTCCTACTCGGCATCTGGCTGGGGGGCTCCTTGATCCTCGGTGCCGTCGTTGCCTACGACTTTTCCGGATTCGACGATCTTTTCGCCCGCAATCCCAAGTTGCAGGCCCACGCGGGGTTTACGCCCGATGACGTCGATGCCAAGAAGAGAAGTCTTCTTTGGGTCCACTCCTCCGAGCTCAACCGGGTGTTCTTCGAGGTTTGGAACCGTACCCAGCTGGTCCTCGGCGCACTGATCCTCGTCATCGGTGCCAGGAGTGGGGCAGGGTGCCTGCCTCTGGTTTTGCTGGGGGTGGCCACGGCACTGGTCGGATTGGGGCACTTCGTCCTGGAGCCGCCGCTCGTCGACCTGGGGCGGCAGCTCGACTTCCTGCCCCGCGATCCGCCACCGCCCATGATGGAGGATTTCCAGCGGTACCACGGCATCTACTTTGCGGTCGAGAGCTTGCGTTTCGGGCTCTTATTCGTCGCTACGGTCCTACTGCTCGTCTCAGCCATGCGTCCGGGCAATCCTGAAAGTGCGAAGTGGCGAGTGGCTAGGGGCTGTTGACATTTGCCTGAGCGAGGGCGATTGCGAGGCATTTTTCGTGCTGACAAGGCGCGGCGAGGAGGAATAGTGGATCTATTGCGACGAGCCGCAACGCGGTCAGCGCGGAAAAGGGCCACAATCGGACCGTGAACGGTAATTGTCAACAGCCCCTCGCGATGGGTACTCCGGAATCTTCGTTGTGACCGGCTCGGGAAAACGCGGGGATTCTTCGGGCAAGATCTCCGAGTGCCGTGGGTGCGTTCAAAAAAAAGCGCGACGGGGGGCGTCGCGCTAGAAGTTACCACCAAAGGAGGATGGAGGAGTGCACTGAAACGCCGTGCAGTGTTTCAGTACATCAACAGTTTCTTAAATACCGTAGTACTTGTCAAGCACTATTTCCGACTTTTTTGATCGGCCGTGGGGGTTTCGGCAGTGGATCAGCCACGCAACTCTTAACTGCGTGGGGACGGGGCTCAGAGCTTGTGAAAATTTCACGAACGGCAACGCAGTCACGGACGTTCAGGGGCGTCCGTAGTAGGCGTCCGATTTTTTCACAAGCTTTCAGTCGGGATAGGCGACTTGGCAACCGCCGAGTCCGCAGTAGCCCCCGGGGTTTTTGGCCAGGTACTGCTGGTGAGAGTCCTCGGCGTAGTAGAATTCCGGTGCCGGCAGGATCTCGGTCGTGATGGGCCCGCGGCCGGCGCTTTGCAGGGCTGCGGCATAGCGCTCCCGGCTCGCCTTCGCGGCCGCTTCCTGTTCTTCATCGTAGACATAGATCCCGGATCTGTATTGGGTCCCCACGTCGTTCCCCTGGCGCATGCCCTGGGTGGGGTCGTGGGCCTCCCAAAAGCGGTGCAGCAAGGTATCGAAAGCGATCTCTTCCGGGTCGAACACCACCAGGACGACTTCGTTGTGACCCGTGTGTCCGGAGCAAACCTCGTCGTACCTGGGGTTGGGCGTATAGCCGGACGCGTAGCCGACGGCCGTCGTGTAGACACCCGGCAGCTCCCAGAAGCGGCGCTCGGCACCCCAGAAGCAACCGAGGCCGAACAGAGCGGTGCGGGTGCCTGGAGGGTAGGGTGGGCGTAGAGGAACGCCCTTGACGTAGTGTCGGTCGGCCACCGGCATGGGATCATCACGCCCGGGGAGGGCCTCTTCGGGGTTGGGCATTTGTCGTTTGTTGCGGAATATGTGCATGGTCGGGGATCTCCGGTCTTTTCGAATCTCGACTCGAAGCACTATGTGGGCCGGTGGAGGGACGGACAAGGTGGTGGCTGAAGGCGGTTTCGACTTACTGACCATGGACCTCGACGACACCCTGTGGCCCTGCTCTGCAACCATTCAACGGGCGGAGGAGAGGCTGTTTGCCTGGCTGGAGCGGACTGCGCCACGGCTGACGGAGGCCTGCGATCAAGAGCAGATGCGCCGTCACCGTCGGGAGCTCATGATCCACAGACCCGAGATCGCCAACGATATCACGGCGGTGCGCCGGCAATCCCTGCGGGATCTGGTTTCCACCTACGGCTATGATCCGGCACTGGCCGATGATGCCGTCGCCCTGTTTCTGGACCATCGTAATCGGGTGGAGCCCTATGCGGACGTGATCCCGTCGCTTCGCAGACTGGCTGCCGAGCACCAGTTGGTGTCCCTGACCAACGGCAATGCAGATGTGGCGCGTACTCCCTTGCGAGGCCTGTTCGATCTGTCCCTGACCGCTGCCCAGGTCGGTGCCCAGAAGCCGGATTCCGCCCTCTTTCTCAGCGCCCTGAAATGGAGCGGTGTTCCTCCTGAGCGCGCCCTGCACCTAGGGGACGATCCCTATCGGGACGTGGAGGCTGCCCGCAGAATCGGCATGAAGTCGGTTTGGGTAAACCGCGGAGGAAGCTCCTGGCCCGACGAGCTGGATCCGCCCGTCGCCGAGGTGACGGATCTGGTGCAGCTACGGCGGTGGCTGGAGACTGCCTAGCATGCACTTCGAGCTTCTGGCGCAGAACGGTGCCGCGCGATCGGCGCGCCTGACATTCCAGCGCGGCGTCGTCGAAACCCCGGCCTTCATGCCGGTAGGCACCTATGGCACGGTCAAGGCCATGACGCCCGAGGAGCTCGCCGCCATGGGTACCCGGATCATCCTGGGAAATGCCTTCCACCTGATGCTGCGGCCCGGTGTGGATATCGTGCGGCGCCACGGCGGACTGCACGACTTTATGCATTGGGATGGCCCGATCCTCACCGACTCTGGCGGATTTCAGGTATTCAGCCTCGGCGATCTGCGTCGTATCACGGAGGAGGGGGTGCACTTCCGAAGCCCGGTGGACGGAAGTCCTGTCTTCATTTCTCCGGAGAGCTCCATGTCGGTGCAGCGGGATCTGGGCTCGGACATCGTGATGATCTTCGATGACTGCACCCCCTTTCCGGCAGACGAAGCACAGGTGCGCGCTTCCATGGAGCTCTCCTTGCGCTGGGCCGCCCGCAGCTGGGAAGCCCATCTTGACAACCCCTCCGCGCTGTTCGGCATCGTTCAGGGGGGGATGTACGAGCATCTGCGCGCGGCGTCCCTGGCGGGGCTCATGGACATCGGCTTCGACGGTTACGCCGTGGGCGGCCTCTCGGTGGGAGAGCCAGCGGCGGATCGCCTGCGCATCCTGGACTTCCTGTCGGAGCGCCTGCCGGAGGACAGACCGCGTTACCTGATGGGAGTGGGCACGCCGCAGGATATGGTCGCGGCCGTTCAGCGGGGGATCGACCTGTTCGACTGCGTCCTGCCTACACGGAACGCACGCAACGGCTTTCTGTTCACCCACGAAGGGACGGTGAAGATCCGCAATGCCCGTTACCGGAACGACGAGGGGCCGCTGGATCCCCTTTGCGATTGCTACACCTGCAGGAGCTACAGCCGCGCCTATCTGCATCACCTGGACAAATGCAGGGAGATCCTGGGCTCGCGGCTCAACAGTATCCATAACCTGCACTTTTACCAAAAACTCATGAGAGATTTACGCGATACGATCGCGCGGGGAGGGCTGGATGCCTTCGCACGGGATTTCCAGTTCTCCCGGAGCGGCAGGGATGGGGCGTGACGAGTCCTGTATCCCTGCGGTTGTCTTGCCTGCGGGAGTCGGGTGCTCGCGCGTCGTCTCAGGTGTCACTGTGTCATAATCATCGGATTGATGATTCCGGCAGTCCGCCCCGCGCCGAAAATCTTCGGATTCGGTACAGTCCCCAGCATGAGTCTTCCCGAAGTCAAAATCGGACGCTCCATCGCCTTCGATTGGTCGGAGCGATTGGCGCTCTACACCAGGTTAGTGCGTCTGAACCGGCCCATCGGAATTTTCCTTCTCATGTGGCCCGCCCTCTGGGCGCTGTGGATCGCGGCTGAGGGGATGCCTCCTTGGTGGATCGCGTTCATCTTCGTGGCCGGTGTCATCCTGATGCGCTCAGCTGGCTGTGCCATCAACGATTTTGCTGACCGCGACTTCGATGGTCGGGTCGCCCGTACCCGGGAGCGCCCGATTGCCACAGGGCTGGTGAGCCCGAAGGAGGCCGTCGGCGTTTTTCTGGTACTCAGCCTTACCGCTTTTGGTTTGGTCCTGTTTCTGGACTGGCAGACGATCCTCTTGTCGACGGTGGCCTTGGCACTTACCATCGTCTACCCCTTCATGAAGCGCTTTACGCATGTGCCGCAGCTCTTCTTAGGGGCGGCATTCGGCTGGGCCGTGCCCATGGCATTTACCGCTACCACCGGCTCCGTGCCGCCGTTGGGCTGGCTGATGTTCAGCGGCGCGGTCGTTTGGGCACTGATCTACGATACCCAGTACGCGATGGTGGACCGTGAGGACGACCTCGCGGTCGGCATCAAGTCAACGGCGATCCTCTTCGGCCGCTATGACCGTTTGGTCGTCGGACTCCTGCAGCTGCTGTTGCTGATCTTGTTGGCCGCCGTTGGCCATCTGGCTGGGCGGGGCCTCTGGTATGTTGCGGGGCTGGTCGTCGCCGGGTCTTTGGCGCTGCATCACCAGTACCTGATTCGGGACCGCGAGCCTGCCGACTGTTTCCGGGCGTTTCTAGGGAACAACTACTTGGGCATGGCGGTGTTCCTCGGATTGGTTGCGGATTATGCTTTCGGCTGAGCGCGGCCGTCCGAAACGGCCAGTTCGGCCTGCATCCCAACCATGATTCAGTCCATTGCGGACGAAGGGTGCATGGGCCGGCGAGTGCGGGGCGGCTTCCCCGCCGAACCCTGGAGGAATGAGAGCGATGATGGCGAGAGCTTTGTGGGGCGTCCTATTCGGCGGGCTGTTCGCGGTCCAGGTGTGGGCCTTCGAGGAAGGGACCGACTACACGAAGTTGGCAACGCCTCAGCCGACGGAGACCGAGGACAAGATCGAGGTCCTGGAGGTATTCCTATACACCTGTCCTCACTGCTTCCATCTGGAGCCGACGATGGCGAAGTGGCTGGCCTCCAAGCCCGCCGATGTGGAATTCAAGCGCATGCCCGCGGTTTTCAGCCCGAGGGACGAGCCGTATGCCCGGGCCCATTATGCCGCCGAGCTCATGGGGAAGGGCGAGCAGTTTCACGAGTCCCTGTTCCGCGCGCTCCACGTGGAAAGTCGGAATATCCAGGACGAGGATGCACTGGTGGCCTTCGCCGAGGAGCAGGGCATCGACGGGGAGAAGTTTCGTCAGACCTACAACTCCTTCTTCGTCGACATGGAGGTGCGCCGCAACGAAGAGATGGTTAAGCGCTATGGGGTCGATGTGGTACCTACGCTCATCGTCGACGGCAAATACCGGACCAGCCCCTCCCAGACCGGCAGTCAGGAGGAAATGATGAAGGTGGTCGACTACCTGATCGGTAGCCAGTCCGGGCAGGTACCTGCCGAGCAAGCACCGCCGGATGGTACAAAAGGCTCCCAGGAGGCTACCTCAGCGAGATCTGTCGATCCGTGATGATCTCGATCTTGCCGGCCTTCCAGGGCTCGACCCGAAGGCTCCCGCCCGGGATGCGGCGGGCAAGTCGGCTACCGCTCGAAGTCTCAGTCATAGTAGGCCGGCTTTTCTTCGACGATCAGCCTTGCATGGGGATTGGGGTAACGCTCCACGACCCACTTAGGCAGTCTGGCCTGATTGGCGTGGTAAAGAGCCTCGGACTCCGCGATGATGAGGATGAGGACGGTCACCATAACGGGCAGGATACCCACACCGCCGATCAATGCCCATACCGCCTCCTTCATCATGCCGGCGTAGGTGTATCCGATCCATCCGAGCCCCGCGATCGCGAGCAGCAGGATCAGCATCAGGAGGAGTAGGGAGCTGCGTCGTGCGCAGACCTGCCAGTGGCACATCACGTACCAGGGGTCGCGACCCATGGAGCGGCGCGTCCGCCACAGGGTGTACCCGATCAGGCCGAAGGAGGTGATCGGGATGGTGGCCATGATCCATGGGAAGGTGCCGGCCATGCCCCCGGCACCCGCGGTCATGAGGATGTGGTTTCCGATCAGGTTGGTCAAGAAGATCTCGTGAGGGACGTTGGCCTTCTTGATCTCTGCGTTGCTGACTTCGAAGCGCATGGGGATAAAATGGGTGCAGCGAAGGGCGAATAAGCAATCGACGATACACTAATGTGCAGTGGATTTCATCACCCGGGGAGAGCGTGAAAAATCCCATTCTCGGGATTTTTCAAGGCGACCTCGGGTAGCAGGTTCGATAGGTAGAAGAGAGACGATCGGGAGCTGGGTGTGCAGGTCATCAAGCCACGAGGCGTACACATCATCGTACTGGGGAACGAGAAGGGGGGTACGGGTAAATCGACGACGGCGATGCACATCACAGTGAGCATCCAGAAGCGGGGGTTCAATGTCGGCGTTCTGGATCTGGATACGCGGCAAAGATCCCTTACCCGCTATCTGGAGAATCGCGAGGCATTTTTCGTGGGGCACGGATTGGATTGGAGCCTTCCGGAACATCTGGTGGCCACCCCTTCCAGTCTCCCCGATATTCGGGAGCGGGCGCAGGAGGAGGCCGAGCTGTTGGATTCCTTGGTAGACCGCTTGGAGAAGGACAATGATTTCGTGGTCATCGACTGCCCGGGCGGGCACACCCATTTCTCCCAGTTGGCCCACGCGATGGCGAATACGCTGCTCACGCCCATGAACGACAGCTTCGTGGACCTGGATCTGCTGGCGCGGGTCGATCCCGATACCTATGCGATCGAAAGGCTAAGCCTGTATGCGGAGAGCGTCTGGGATAGCCGCAAGCTGCGCGGTGCCTCGGGACTGCCGGGTACGGACTGGGTGGTGATCCGAAACCGGATCTCCGCGACGAAGTCGAAAAACCGCCAACGCATGGATGCGGCCCTCGAGAGCCTGCAGAAGCGGATTGCATTTCGTTATGTTTCGGGATTATCCGACCGGGTCATCTATCGCGAGCTCTTTCCGAAGGGCCTGACCCTGGTGGACCTGAAGGATATCAAAGGAGGACCGAAGATGAGCATGTCGCACGTGGCGGCCCGTTATGAGCTGCGCAAGCTGCTCGACCATCTCGACCTGCCGGGCTGGCAGGGCTGAGCGACGGTACGGGTTGCATCCTATGGCGACCGTTTCCCCCAACCCGTCACGCCGCTGAAGTCAGGGGTCTCGGCCGATGACACAATACAAGGACTACTACCGGATCCTGGGTGTGGAGCGTACGGCCACCCAAGACGAGATCAAGCGTGCCTACCGCAAGCTGGCCCGCAAGTATCACCCGGACGTGAGCAAGGAGCCGGATGCGGAGGAGCGTTTCAAGGAGGTGAACGAGGCCAACGAGGTGCTGAAGGACCCGGAGAAGCGCGCGGCTTACGACCAGCTCGGTGCGCAGTGGAAGGCGGGACAGGAGTTCCGCCCTCCGCCTGGATGGGACGAGGGCTTCGAGTTTCGCGGCGGCGGGTACACGGACACCTCCGCCGAGCAGTTCAGCGACTTCTTCGATGCCTTGTTCGGGGGTGCGCGGGCGCACCCGGGCGGCGGATTTCGCACCAGCTTCCACATGCAGGGCGAGGATCGCCATGCCCGGGTCCTCATCGACCTCGAAGACAGCTATCGGGGGACGACGCGGACCATTACCCTCCGGGTGCCTGAGGTGACCACCGAGGGTCGTGTCACGACCCGAGAGCAGAGCCTGAACGTGCGCATCCCCAAGGGCATCCGGGGCGGGCAACAGATCCGCCTGGCGGGGCAGGGCGGTCAAGGCGTGGGAGGTGGCGCGGCCGGCGATCTCTATCTCGAGGTGGAGCTGAGGCCGCATCCCCTGTACCGGGTCGACGGGGCGGATGTCTATCTGGATCTGCCGGTGGCACCCTGGGAGGCGGCCCTGGGCGCCACGATCGAGGCACCGACGCCCACGGGCGCGGTGGATCTCAAGATACCGCCGGATTCGCAGACTGGCCGGAAGCTGAGGCTGAAAGGCAGGGGGCTTCCGGGGAAGGAGCCGGGTGACTTCTACGTGGTGCTGAAGCTGACGCTGCCATCCGCCCGTAGCGACGAGGCGAAGGTCCTGTATCGGGAGATGAAATCCAAGCTCGGGTTCGACCCGCGCGCCGGCCTGGGGGTGACCTGAAGAATGAGCGAGCAGATATCACAGTCCCTCAGCGGTCAGGTCCTGGACGAAGAGACGGAGGTCACGCTGATTCAGCTTTGCCGGTCCTGCAATGTACGGGGGGAGCTGATCGAGGCGATGGTGGAGCAGGGCATCCTGGAGCCCTCGGGTCGTCGCGGCCCTCACTGGTGCTTTCCCCTCTCCAGCCTCAAACGGGCCCGCATTGCCCTGCATCTGCAACGGGATCTTGGTGTGAACCTGGAAGGCGCGGCTCTGGCGTTGGACCTGCTCGACCGCATCGATGAGCTGAACGCCCGGTTGCGGGCGGTGGGCGTCCGGCTCGGGCGCTGATCCGCTGGCTGAGGGGACCGGCTCACCGCCGGCACGGCGCCTCCTTTCCTAGAGCCGGAGGCCCAAGAGCAGACCTGCCGTGAAGGAAGCGGCATCGGAAAGATGATTCGCCATGAAGTCCCTGAGGCCCCCCGCGTAGGCCGCGAGCCAGGCGAGGAAGCCGTCGTAGTTGGATTCCATTCCTGCCCAGTCGACCTGGATGATGCCCTTGTACTGGAGGCTGAAAAGCAGGATCAGGATCAAGCCTCCGACCACCAGTGCGATCTTGAAGGCGACCTTGAGCGCATAGCCGGCGGCCAGACCCACGATGAAGGAAAATCCGAGTCTGAGAAAGAAACCGGAAGAAAACAGAACGGTCTCTTGCGAGGTCGGCTGCACCGCTGGGGCTGCTTGTTGTGCCGATACCGCTCGGGAAAGGATGGCCGCAAGCCCGGACGACAACATCCGCAGTCGCTGAAATGGTCCATGCCGATGGGCAAGTCGACTTCCGTGTGCGTCCCGTCTCATCGCTTCCTCGGTGGCATCAGGTCCGTGATGGAGCCATCCGCCATCTCCGCGGCAAAGGCGATGGTCTCGCTCAGCGTCGGGTGGGGATGGATGCTGAGGGAGATGTCCTCCCAGTCGGCCCCCATCTCCAGGGCCACCACCGTTTCGGCAATCAGCTCACCGGCATTGGGGCCGACGATGCCGGCGCCCAGTATCCGCCGGTTATCCGGATCGAACAGCAGCTTCGTCAGCCCCTCTTCGCGACCGATGCCCAGCGCGCGGCCACTGGCCGCCCATGGGAAGATGCCTTTTTCGTAGGAGATTCCCTCGGCCTTCGCCTGAGCCTCCGTCAGCCCCATCCAGGCGATCTCCGGGTCCGTGTAGGCCACCGAGGGGATGGCCAGGGGATCGAACAGGGCGGGTAGCCCGGCGATGACCTCGGCGGCGACCTTGGCTTCATGGGTCGCCTTGTGGGCCAACATGGGATTACCCACCACGTCACCGATGGCAAAGATATTGGGGACATTGGACCGCATGTGGGCATCTACCGGGATGAAGCCACGCTCGTCCACCTTCACCCCGGCCTTCTCCGCGTCGATCAGCTTGCCGTTCGGGCGACGGCCCACTGCAACCAGGATCCGGTCGTAGGTCCGTGACTGCGGGGCCTCGTCGCCCTCGAAGCTGACTCGAATGCCCTCGGGCAACGCACTCATGCCGGTTACTCGAGTGCCGAGCATGATGTTCTCGTAGCGCTTCTTGACGACCTTTTCGAGGGGACGTACCAGGTCTTTGTCGCAGCCTGGAACGAGTTGGTCCATCAACTCGACCACGTCGATCCGCGCCCCCAGGGCATGGTAGACGCTGGCCATCTCCAGCCCGATGATGCCGCCGCCGACAATGAGCATGCTCCCGGGGATGTCCGGCAGAGCCAGGGCGTCGGTGGAGCCCATGACCCGCGGATCCTCGTGAGGGAAGTCGGGGATTTCCACGGCGCTGGAGCCGCAGGCGATGACCGCATTGTCGAACCGGATGGAGACCGGTCCCTCCGGAGAATCGACGCCGATGCGGTTCGGTGCCTCGAAGCGGCCGATGCCTCGTACCACTTGGACTTTGCGTTGTTTCGCCAGGGTCGCCAAACCGCCGGTGAGCCGTTCGACCACCTTGTTCTTGCCGGCACGCAGCTTGTCCAGGTCGATCTCCGGCTCGCCGAAGCGCACCCCCATTTCGGCGATCTCCGCCGCCTCGGTGATGACTCGGGCGGTGTGGAGCAGGGCCTTGGAAGGAATGCAGCCCACATTGAGGCAGACACCGCCCAACTGGTCATGACGCTCGATCAGGATCACCTTCTTACCCAGGTCAGCCGCTCGGAACGCGGCGGTGTACCCGCCCGGTCCGGCGCCCAGCACAGCCACATCTGCCATGATCTCGGAAGCGGGGCCCGGGTCGGTTCTACCCTTGTCCTGGTTGTTGTTGCTCATAGCGATTCTCTCGTCTCCTGTGACGGCCCCTCGTCAGACGCCGATTCTACGGGTCAATTCTACACAGGAGAACCGGGCAACGTAGTGCTGTGGTGGTCTCCCGGCTCGGATGCCGGCTTGCGATGGACGGCAAAGTCGCAAGACAATTCTGCCGATGCTTCTGAAAATCCGGTGGCATCCTTTCCCTTGGTCCTTTTTCCGAACGGCAGCTGAGATGGTCGATTGCCCCGAGCAGAGTGAGCGAGAATCGATGTCCCTCCTCGACAGCTGGTATCTCTCCACGTTGGGCAAGGAGCTGGCAGACCTGGAGGAGAAGTGCCTGGAGCGCATGCTGCGCGATACCTTCGGCTATTATCTGCTTCAGGTCGGAGGAGCCTCCTGCCTGGCGGAAACCGTCCGGATGAGCCGAATCCGTCAGCGCATCTACCTCCCTGCGAGGATTGTTCACGAAAGTCTGGGTTGTCAGGTGGTCGCCACCCCGGATCGGCTGCCCATCGCCGCCGACAGTGTGGATGTCGTGGTACTCCCCCACACGCTGGAATTCGCGGACGATGCCCGCCAGGTGCTGCGGGAGGCGGAGCGGGTGCTGATCGCCGAAGGCCGGTTGGTCGTGATCGGCTTCAACGCCCTGAGCATGTGGGGTGCCTGGCGTCTCGTGCGGAGGGGGCGAGGGCGGGTGCCTTGGTGCGGCAGGTTTCTTACACCCTTTCGTGTCTGTGATTGGCTGTCATTGCTGGGCTTCGATATCGAGATGCGGGAAATGATGATGTTCCGTCCTCCTTGGCGTCGTGCGCTCTTGCAGCAGCTTTCGTTTCTGGACACCCTGGGACCTCGACTCTGGCCGGCCCTCGGTGGGGTCTTTGCGATTCGGGCGGTAAAACGCGTGTCGACGCTCACCCCCGTGCGTCCACGTTGGAGAAAGCGGCATCCGGTGCTTGCCGGCGGTGCCGTCGAGCCGACTGCCCGGAGGAGTGCCGACGAGGGCACAGGATTCAGCGGATCGGCGGGGCGAGAGCATGTCTGAATGGGTGGAGATCTTCAGTGACGGCGCCTGTAAGGGAAACCCGGGTCCCGGCGGCTGGGGGGCGTTGATGCGCTACGGCACGACCGAGAAAGAGCTTTGGGGCGGAGAGCGTGATACCACGAACAACCGCATGGAGCTGACGGCCGTGATCCGAGCCCTGGAATCCATCAAACGTTCCTGCAAGGTGCGCATCACCACGGATTCCCAGTACGTGAAGCAGGGCGTCACGACCTGGATGAGCCGTTGGAAGCGCAACGGTTGGCGAACAGCGGACCGCAAGGCCGTCAAGAACCGGGACCTGTGGGAGCACTTGGATGCCTTGCTGTCAGGTCACGAGGTCGAGTGGCGCTGGGTGCGGGGTCACACCGGGCACCCCGAGAACGAGCGGGCCGACCGTTTGGCCAATCGCGGGATTCCCGGTTGACGGGCGAATCCTCCATCGACGAAGGGCTCGGAAGGCAATGAGACAGATCGTGCTGGATACGGAAACCACCGGCCTGGAGCCGACAGCGGGTCACCGGATCATCGAGATCGGCTGCGTGGAGCTCGTCGACCGGCGCCTGACTCGAAACAACTTCCATCAGTATTTGCGTCCGGACCGGGACATCGACCGGGGCGCAGTCGATGTCCACGGCATCACGGACGAATTCCTACGCGACAAGCCGCGCTTTGCCGATATCGCCGGAGATTTCCTGGACTATGTGCGGGATTCCGAGCTGATTATCCACAATGCTCCCTTCGATGTGGGCTTTCTGGACTGCGAGCTCGCTCTGTGGAGAGAGGATGCAGAGCCCATAAAGGGTATTTGCCGTGTCACGGACACCCTGGTCATGGCAAGGGCTCTCCATCCCGGGCAGCGCAACAGTCTCGATGCCCTCTGCAAGCGCTACGGGGTGGACAACTCGCGCAGGGATCTGCACGGGGCACTGTTGGATGCAGAGATCTTAGCCGACGTCTACCTCGCCATGACCGGCGGCCAGGGGAGCCTGTCACTGGGTCCCCGCGAGACTCCCGGGAGCAACGAGGCTCACCCGGGGGTACGCCGGATCTCGGCTCGGCATGCGCCCCTGCGAGTGGTGCTTGCGCATGACGAGGAGCTCGCCGCCCACCGTGACCGGCTCGCCGCGATCGACGAGGCGAGCGAGGGGGGCTGCCTGTGGCTCGAGACCTGGACCGGATGACCGCCGTGGAAAACTGTGGAAAAATCCCTTTCCGATAGGAGGTGTTTCAGGTAAATCTCTGCCTATCCCTGTATGCGGGTGCATGGGCGACGACCGCCTCCATCGCTTCCAGGTCGAGGAGCTCCACGTGCTTGCGATCGACCTTCACCAGCCCCTCGTCCTGAAACCTGGTGAATAATCGGCTGATCGTCTCGACGGCCAATCCAAGGTAATTGCCGATCTCGTGGCGGGACATGCTCAGATAGAAATCGGTGGGACAGAGCCCGCGCTTGCGCAGACGCTTCGATATGCTCAGGAGAAATACGGCGAGGCGCTCGTCGGCGCTCTTTTTGCCGAGTAGAAGCAGCATCTCGGTATCCTGACCGATTTCCTTGCTGAGCAATCGGTACATCTGATGCTGCAGGGAGGGGATGCTGCCGCTCAGCTCCTCCAGCCGGGCGAAGGGAATCTCGCAGATCGCCGAGGTCTCCAGGACCTTCGCACTGCAGGCGTGTATCTCCTTGTCGATCGCATCGAGGCCGATGATCTCTCCGGGAAGGTGGAACCCCAGGACCTGCTCAGCGCCTTCTTCGCTCGGGGCATAGGTCTTGACGGATCCTGTCTTGACGACATAGAGAGAGCGGAAGCGCTCCCCGTTGTGAAAGAGAAAGTCACCCCGGTGTAGAGGGCGGGCGCGCTTGACGATGCTGTCCAGCCGCTCAACATCTTCGGACTCCAGGCCCAAGGGAAGGCAGAGCGTGCCGAGGGAGCAATTCCGGCAGGCGACACGTATCGTCTCGATTGAAATGACCTCGGTCTCAGTCAAACCTGGACCCTCGCTGAAACCTCCGGCTTATTCTGCAGGCTCGCTTGATCTGGATCAAGCAAAGGCGTGCTTGGGGCTTTACAGGGCGAGTCGGGTTTCCGATGCCGGGACCCTGCGAGCGGCCGACTTGCCGGCTCGCGGGCAGGTCGTGCAGGTGGGCTCGCACCCTGTGCAAGGGCGCGGGAGGGCAAAGCCGGACGGTGGTTCGGGGATGAAAGCCTTCGGTGAGGGACATCTCATGGGCAAAAAAACAGCCGCGCCATAGGGCGCGGCCTCTCAGCAAGCGCGATGCGCCCGCTTACTTGGATTCGCCGGCGGCAGGGGCAGCCGGCGCTGCGGGTGCAGCATAGGGGACACCATAAGGCATGCCGTAGCCACCCCAACCCGGGTAACCGCCATATCCACCCCAAGGGCCACCGTAGCCGTAGGGGCCGTAGCCGTAATAGTCGTAGTAGCGATTGCGGCCGCGGCCCCAACCACGCCCGCCACCGGACATGTTCATGTTGAAGTCGCCGTAGCCGTCGCCGAACATGTCGTTCCACCAGTCGTTGCCGCCGTTGCCCCAACCGGGACCACCGCCCCAAGGGCCACCGCCCCACCAAGCCTGGGCGGAGCTCATGGAGAAAGCGGCGGCGCCAGCGATGGCGGCAACGCCCAGGACCTTGGAAAGCTTCTGCATAATTTGTCGCTCCTGATCGAGAGAAGAGTGTCTCTTCGTGGAGGCCGCCAACCTGGGTTCGTTGTCGAACGGATTCAGCGGCATTATCGAGAGAAAAAATCGCGTCACGAAACGCCGAGCGAGTATACGGGAGACGGCGGCAGATGTGAAGATAGAGCCTTTTCCAATGACAAATGAGCCTGAACGGGGAGCGTGATTCCAACGTGAGGTGAGCGTGAAGGCGGTCTGGAGTTTGGGATCATCGGAGGATGATCGTGACACTCAAGACCCAGGGGCTCCAG
>Ga0210085_1000064_pt1 | contig 48004 bp, 39 predicted proteins | sample China_Galinas_PW_5_FD_184866 | JGI IMG/M metagenome (GOLD analysis project Ga0210085, IMG submission 184866) | Wetland microbial communities from San Francisco Bay, California, USA, that impact long-term carbon sequestration - China_Galinas_PWC_D1... | ecosystem: Environmental > Aquatic > Marine...
CGGATTGCTTGTGAAGAGTTCTTCGCAAACCCCCGCAAATATCATCGTGAGCTACGCTCATTGCTGACGGAGAATTTCGCTATTGTCGGTTAACGAAAAACCGAAAAAATGGCATTAGCTCGGTATAGATTCCTCGCGGAAACGGCAAACGACGTGCATGCTTCGACCGGAATTAGAGGGGCCTTCAATACGATAACGAGCTCCCCGGATATCGTGTGTCATTTTCTTTTCGAGGAATCCTTTCAGAATGGCATTCTCTACATCGGCGCGCTCGAATCCGTCATCCATCATCTCTTCTTCTGCATGCGAGGAGAGGTAATAGTCGCGGTCTACGATTCGCTGCTGGATTCTGCTAAGAACGCTCACGATACCTCGAAGCTGGCACCAGGTTGCTGTGCTCCCCACAGTTTATGGCCCAACAAGTAATTGAGCAGTCTCCGCATATCTACAGAATCCGCATGATAGGCAGTCAGTGCAGGCCAGTCAGCAGAGGTTCTCCTTAAGATGTGCCCAGATTTTGTTGAAGAATAAGCGGAAGACGGCCTGCGGACAACAATCCAGCCTCCCCTCCTGGGTCGCAAGAGACACCCACAGATTGGCGGCTTCTGTTCCGGATATCATCCGTCTTCGGCATGATATCCGGAAGCAAAGACTTCCTGCGAGACTAGGCCGGATTGTGGCAGAGACCAGCCGTTTCGAATTTTAGCCGACACCAACCAAGGGGTGTGCTTCTTGCCGACTGCCGTTATCCCTCGAAGTGGTGTACGTAAGGCTGAAGGCCGATGTTTGGAACCGGGTCATGTCCCGCAAAAGGTCTGCTGCACGACCTCGTGGGGCTCGGGCGGTTGTCGATAGGGCAGGCTCTCGAATCGCTCCTCCCAAGGGAATGCCAGGGCCTGCAACAGAGACTCGAGCGGGTCCAGGTCGCCTTCGACCGCAGCTCCGAGCGCTGTCTCTACCCGGTGGTTTCTCGGGATGACGGCGGGGTTCTCCCTCCGCATTGCCGCCGCTCGTTGCGCCGGCTCGCGGGCTTCGCGGGCGAGGCGCTCACGCCAGCGGAGGAGCCAGTCGTCACCGGCTGGGCTCTCGCCCAGCTCGGTACGAAAGCCCTCCTCCCTGCCCTCGGCGGCGTCGCATAGCGATCGGAAGCTGTTGGTGAAATCGGCGCCCGTCTCGGCCATGGTGTCCAACAGGTCACGGATCAGATCACCGTCCTCGTGATGGGTCTCCAGAAGGCCGAGCTTTGCCCGAAAGCGCTCCAGATGGGCCTGCCCGAAGCGCTCCGGAAAGGCGTCGATCGCCGCCTGGGCCTCCTCGACGGCCTTGCCCGGATCCTCGTCGAGGAGGGGCAGCAGCGATTCGGCCAGGCGCGAGAGGTTCCAGTGGGCGATGCGCGGCTGGTTGCCGAAGGCGTAACGTCCGCGGTGGTCGATCGAGCTGTAGACCCTACTCGGGTGATAGGTATCCATGAAGGCGCATGGGCCGTAGTCGATGGTCTCGCCGGCGATCGACATGTTGTCGGTGTTCATGACGCCGTGGATGAAGCCGACGCCGAGCCACTGGGCGACGAGGCGCGCCTGTGCGGCAATGACGGCGTCGAGCAGCGCCCGGGAGGGGCGTTCCTCGTCCGTCGCTTCCGGGTAGTGGCGGGCGATGACATAGTCCGAGAGGACCCTCAGGGCCTCCGTGTCGCCACGCGCGGAAAAGTACTCGAAGGTCCCGATCCTCACGTGGCTGCGCGCCACCCGTGTGAGCACGGCACCGGGGAGCTCGGTATCGCGGTAGACGGGCTCCCCGGTCGCTACCGCGGCGAGCGAGCGCGTGGTCGGGATTTCGAGCGCCTGCATGGCCTCGCTGACTATATATTCGCGGAGGACCGGCCCGAGCCCCGCCCTTCCGTCACCGGCGCGCGAAAAGGGCGTGCGCCCCGAGCCCTTGAGCTGGATGTCGAAGCGCTCGCCCCGGGGGTCGAGGATCTCCCCCAGGAGGATCGCCCGCCCGTCGCCGAGCTGGGGCACGAAGCCCCCGAACTGGTGGCCAGCGTACGCCATGGCCAGGGGCTCGGCGCCGTCGGGCACCGAGTTCCCGGCAAGCATGGAGATCCCATCGGGCGAGCCCAGCCAGTCCCTATCCAGCCCTAGCTCGGCTGCGAGGGCCTGGTTGAGCTTGACCAGCGCAGGTCGTGCGACGGCGACCGGCGGTTGCCGGGCGTAGAAGCGCTCGGGCAGGCGCGCATAGCTGTTGTCGAAGGCAGGAGGCATTCGCTTTTCCCATGATGCAAGTTGACTTACTTGGGGCCTCTCCGGCTCCGGCCCAAGGGACTCGCGAATCAGGTCGGTGCGGCTCACAAGCTCATCGCACCCTAAGCCGGGTACTTTCTCGGTAACCCTTTGCGGCCGGGTCGCTCGCCCGCATCTGACCGTATAGGCAACTGCGCATTCCATCCCCATGTACCAGCTTCGTACCTACGACTCCATCGAGGCGATTCCGCGCGCCGAGTGGAACCGTCTCGCCGACCCGGACACCCCCTTCCTGCGTCACGAGTTCCTTGCCGCCATGGAACGCCATGGCTGCGTCGGCGAGCACTTCGGCTGGCTGCCGCGTCACCTGGCCCTGTACGATGCCGGGGGCTCGTTGGTCGCTGCCGCTCCCTGTTATCTCAAGACCAATTCCTACGGGGAGTTTGTTTTCGACTGGAGCTGGGCGGACGCCTACAAGCGCAGTGGCTTGGCCTACTACCCGAAGCTGGTCGTCGCCTCTCCCTACACCCCGGCAACCGGTCCCCGCATCCTGGTCGCCGACGGCCCTGACAAGGACGAGCTGACCGCCGCTCTGATCCGTGGCTCCCTGGAGCTCGCGGCGCAAATCGGGGTCTCCTCGCTGCACTGGCTCTTCACCACGGAGACCGAGACGCGGGACCTGGAGGGACAAGGGCTCATGCGCCGAGCCGGCTGCCAGTTTCACTGGGACAACCGCGGGTACCAGGATTTCGAGCACTTCCTCGGCGCCTTCTCTTCGGCCAAGCGCAAGCAGGTCAGGCGGGAGCGTCGCCGGGTCGCCGAGGCCGGTATCCGCTTCCGGCTGCTCTTGGGACGGGAGGTCAGCGAGGAGGAGTGGGCGGTTTTCCACCGGCTCTACTGTGACACCTTCGACAAGCGCGGCGGCGTCCCGACCCTCTCCCTGGGCTTCTTCCGCGAGATCGGGCGTACCCTTGCGGACCAGTGCCTGCTGGTGCTGGCCTATCACGAGGGGAAGATCGTGGCCGCGGCGTTCGACCTGGTCGGCACGCGTTCCCTGTACGGTCGCCACTGGGGCTGCTTCGCCGACTTCCACAGCCTGCACTTCGAGGCCTGCTACTACCAGGGGCTGGACTACTGCATCCAGCGGTGCCTGTCACGCTTCGAGCCCGGCGCCCAGGGCGAGCACAAGATCAGCCGCGGCTTCCTGCCCACACCGACTTGGTCGGCCCACTGGATCGCCGACGCCCGCTGGCGTGACGCCATCGGCCGGTTCCTGGACCAGGAGCGCGACGCGATGAGCGACTACCTGGCCGAGATGCGCGGGCGCAGCCCCTACAGGGCATTTCACGAACAGGAAGGTCAGCGACTTCCCGGAAAATGAAAGATGAACCCGTAGGGTGCGATGAAACACGAACGGCACCGGGACACCAACCCCTTAACCGAATTGGGTCGGTGCGGTTCGCAGGCTCACCGCACCCTACGCCGGGTACTTTCACGACGATGTCCCTTCACGGTGCCGCGCGACTTCTATTCTGCCCCGAGGACGGGGGAAGCAATAGACCTCAGGCTTCAACCTAAACAGACCAGTTGAACCGCCAAGACGCCATGATCGCCAAGTTTACAAGTAAAATTCCCGAATACGGCGATCACCTATCGGGTGAGAGCCCCGCTACGATTATCTTGCTGTTTTTCTTGGCGTTCCCTGCGCCTTGGCGGTTCAAGCTCCCGAATTTAGGTTTAAGCCTTACTCCTCAGGCCATATCGAGCACGATCCGATAGCGCGGCTTGCCCGCCCGCAGGTGCTCCATGGCGTCGTTGACCCGGGCGAGCGGAAAGTGCTCGGTCTGGGGCGCGATTCCGTGACGGGCAGCGAACCGGAGCATCTCCCGAACGGTCGCCGGGCTGCCCAGGGGCGAGGCCCCCCTGCGAGCGCTGAGCCCCGAGCATGGGGAATACCGTCGCGGTGACCTGGTGAGCGGCCCCGACCAGGTGCAGCTTGCCCTTGGGGGCGAGCGCCTGGATGTAGGTGTCCCAGGGCAGGTCGACGTTTACCGTGTCGAGGATCATGTCGAAGCTCCCCGCGAGCTTCTCCAATGCCGCCTCGTCGCGCGTGGAGACGAAGTGGTGGGCGCCGAAGGCGCGCGCCTCGGCCTCCTTGTCCGGCGTGGTGGAAAAGGCGGTGACCTCGCAGCCCCAGGCGCTCAGGAACCGCAGAGCCATGTGTCCCAAGCCGCCGATGCCGACGACGCCGACACGGTGGGTGGGGCGGATGTTGTTCTGGATGATGGGGTTGAACACCGTGATCCCGCCGCAGAACAGCGGACCGGCATCGGCCCTTTCGACCCCCTCGGGCAGGGGCGTCACCCAGTGGGACTGGGCCCGAACCTTGTCGGCGAAGCCGCCGGGACGGCCCAGCATGATCCCTTCCGCGCTGGAGCAGAGATTGTGATCTCCCCTCATGCACTGGTCACAGACCAGGCAGGAGCGCGAGAACCAGCCGGCCCCCACCCATTGGCCCACTTGCAGATGGCTGACGTGCTCGCCCACCACCGCGACGGTGCCGACGACCTCGTGCCCGGGGACGAATGGATAGCTGCTGTTGCCCCATTCGTTGTCGAGCACGCTCAGGTCGCTGTGACAGATGCCGCAGTAGCGGATGTCGATCTCGATCTCGTCGTGTTGCAGGCTGTCCGGGAGGTCGTACTCGAAGGGCTCGAGACGGCCGCCGGCCCTGGTGGCTGCGTAGGCGTGTACTCTTGGCATGGTCTTTCTCCTGGAGTGGTCGCATAGAGGGCGTTTCTTCGGGCTCTTCAGGCCCTTCCTGGATTTCCAAGCTGAAGTCCGACCGGACGGTTTTCAACGGGATGAGGACCCGGCGTTTTGGGGGCTGGACCGGATCTGGAGCAGGGACGCAGCACGCCTGAAGCGCAAGACTGCCGTTCAGCTGGCGTCGGTCTCGGACGCGAAGGCCAGGCGCTCAGGGACATGCCGTTTGCGTAGCGCCTGCCCGGCGGTGTCGAATACGTGGCAGTCCCGGGGACGCACGCGAACGTCGACCTGCACCCCGGGCTCCAGCACCAATGTGCCCTGTACGCGCACCGCCAAGCTCGCCTCGGCGGGCCGCACCAGCTGCACGTGCACCAGGGTCGCCTCGCCCAGCGGCTCGACCACGCGCACCCGTCCGCTCAGATGGCCCTGCCCCGGCGGCGTTACCGCCAGGTCCTCCGGGCGCACGCCCAGGGTCACCTCGCCGCCCGCCACATGCGGCACCTCGACCTCCGCCGCCAGCGCCAACCCTTCGGCGAGCCGCACCTGCACCTTGCCGTCGGTCAGCTCCAGGCGTCCGTCGAGAAAGTTCATCCGCGGCGAGCCGATGAAGCCGGCGACGAAGCGGTTTGCCGGGCGGTGGTAGACCTCCAGCGGCGGGCCGACCTGCACGATGCGCCCTTCGTTGATGATGGCGATGCGGTCGCCCAGGGTCATCGCCTCGACCTGGTCGTGGGTGACGTAGACGGTGGTGTTGCCCAGCCTGCGGTGCAGCTCGATCAGCTCCAGGCGCATCTGCCCGCGCAGCGCGGCGTCGAGGTTGGACAGCGGCTCGTCCATCAGCAGCAGGGCAGGCTCATGCACGATGGCGCGGCCGATGGCCACGCGCTGGCGCTGGCCGCCGGAGAGCTGGCGCGGCTTGCGGTCGAGCAGGTGGTCGATCTGCAGCAGCCTGGCCGCCTCGCCCACGCGGCGGGCGATCTCCTCGCGTGCCGCCGGCCCGCGCTTCTTGCCCTGCAGCCTGAGTCCGAAGGCCATGTTGTCGCGCACGCTCATGTGCGGATACAGGGCGTAGGACTGGAACACCAGCGCCACTCGGCGCTTGACCGGCGGTAGCTCGTTGGCGCGCTCGCCGTCTATCAGCAGATCGCCGGTGGTGATCTCCTCCAGCCCGGCGATCATGCGCAGCAGCGTGGTCTTGCCGCACCCCGAAGGACCGAGAAAGACGATGAGCTCGCCGTCGCGGATGGTCAGATCGACGCCGCTCAGCACGGTGGTGCGCACCTTGCGCCCGTAGGACTTGCCGATCTTGCGCAGCTCGATTTCAGCCATGAACGACGGCTCCCGGCAAGTAATGCTTTTGATGATTGGCCCTCCTTGGTCCCTGGGTCCCGGCATTCCCTGTCGGGATGACGGACTTCGAGCAACAGGAGCTCATCGTCGTTCCGGCACCTCCGCCTCGGCAATCCGGCGCGCCATCAGCCCTTCACCGCGCCCATGGTGAGACCGGAGGTGATCCAGCGCTGGAACACGAGCACCAGTACGACGAGCGGCGCACTGACCACCGCCGAAGCGGCCATGATGTTGCCGTAAGGCGGCATGAACGAGCTCGAGCCTCCGAATACCGTGATCGCAACAGGCACGGTGCGTGCTGTGTTGTCGAGGGTGAAGGTCAGCGCGAAGAGGAATTCGTTCCAGGCCGCGATGAACGCAAGCAGGCCGGTGGCGGCCATGGCCGGCGCGAGCAGCGGCAGGAAGATGCGTGTGACGATGACCCACGGACCGGCGCCGTCGATGATGGCGGCCTCCTCCAGCTCCTGCGGCAGCTCGCGCATGAAGGCGGTGAGCACCCACACGGTGAACGGCACGGTGAACAGCAGATAGGAGAAGATCAGTCCCCACCAGGTGTTGTACAGGCCGAGCCCGCGGATCACCGAGAACAGGCCGCTGAGCACCGCCGCCTGCGGGAACATGGTCGCTCCGAGCATGGTGACCAGCAGCGTCGAGCGGCCGCGAAAGCTCACCCGCGACAGCGCGTAGGCCGCCAGCAGCGAGACCAGCCCGGCGACGAGCACGGTGAGCGTGGCGACGATCACCGAGTTGAGCACGTTGCGCCCGAAGCCGAGCTCGAAGATGTGCACGTAGTTGGCGAAGGACGGCGCGCTCGGCCACAGCGTCGGCGTCATCACCGCGAACCCGGTCTTCAGCGAGGTGACCACGGCGTAGTAGAACGGAAACACCGCCCACAGGAAGAACAGCCCGGCGACGAGGTAGAAACCGGCCGTGCGCAGCGCCTTCATCGCGACTCTCCCAGCAGGCGCTTGTGCCCGCTCCAGATGATCGCCACCAGCAGCAGCGCCATGATGAGGAACATCACCACCGAGGCCGCCGAAGCGTAGCCGATCTCGCCGAAGCCGACCAGGTGGCTCTGGATGTAGACCGCCATGGTCTCTGTCTGCGGCACGGCGCCGGTCATCACGTAGATCAGGTCGAACACGCGCAGTGCGTCGAGCATGCGGAAGATCACCGCCACCAGCACCGCCGGCCACACCAGCGGCAAGGTGACGCGGAAGAAGGTCTTCAGCGGCCCCACGCCGTCGATGCGCGCGGCCTCGTAGACGTCGCGCGGGATGGTCTGCAGACCGGCCAGGATCAGCAGCGCCATGAACGGCGTTGTCTTCCAGATGTCGACCATCATCACCGCCGGCAGCATCAGCGACGGATCGGACAGCCAGTCGATGGGCTGCCGGATCAGGTGCGCATCGAGCATCAGCAGGTTGAGGATGCCGCCCTGCTGCTGCAGCATCCAGGTCCAGATCTCGGAGGAGACCACTGTCGGGATCGCCCAGGGGATGAGCACCGCCGCACGCAGCGGCCGGCTGCCGCGCAGCCTGGAGTTCAGCACCAGCGCGAGCAGCATGCCGATGATGGTTTCCGCGCCGACCGTTACCAGGGTGAATAGCGCGGTGTTGCCGACGGACCGCCACCATTCGTGGCTGGCGAGCACGCCGCCCCAGCCGGTCGCGCCCTGGTGCAGGAAGTTGCTCAGCCCGACGAGCCGACCGTCCCCCCCGCTGATGCTGGCGTCGGTCAGGCTGGCCAGGAAGGTCGTCACCAGCGGCCACAGGGCCACCGCCAGTAACGCCAGAAGCACCGGAGACATGAAGACCCAGGCCCAGACGACCCGGCGTTGCTGCAGGGTCATGCCCTGCGAGCGCGCGTCCCCGGGGCTCGGCTCGGGCACCGCCATGACCGATTACCAGTCTTTGCCGTTGTCGCTGAGCTCGTCGAGCTTGGCGGCGATCGACGCGACCGTTGCCTGTGGATCGGACTCGCCGAGCAGCATCTGGTGCAGACCGGTATAGAGCACCGAGCTGACGCGGTTGTACTTCGCGCCGGTCTGCGCGCTTGGCCGCGGAGAAGCGCTGAGAATGGCGTCGTAGAAGATCTTCATCGCCGGCTCCTTGGCGAGCACGGCCTGATCCTCGTACAACGCCATGCGCGTCGGCATCAGTGCGCCTTCCAGAAAACGCATCCGCTGGACCTCGGAGGAGGTCAGATACTTCACGAGGTCGATCGCGTCCTTGCGGTGCTTGCCGTACTTCGATACCGCCAGCGACCACCCGCCGATGGCGCCGGTGTGCTCCCCTTCGGCGCCCGGTCCCTTCGGAATCGGAACGATGCCGACCTTGCCCGCGAGCGGGCTGTCCGGCGCCTGCGCCACCGACCAGACGTAGGGCCAGCTGCGCAGAAACAGCGCATTGCCCGCGTAGAACACCTGCAGCGTCTGCGGCTCCTCGGAGCTGAGCACCCCGCGAGGTGAGATCTTGCCGACCCAGCTCTTGGCCATGGTCAGGGCGGCTATGGCACGCGGGTTATCGACCGTCACCTTGCCGTCGAGGGCGACGACGGAGCCCGCCCCGTAGCTGGCCAGCCATTCCACCGCATTACAGGTCAGTCCCTCGTAAGCCTTTCCCTGCCACACGTAGCCCCAGAAATTCCGGTTGCCCGCGGCACGTTCCTCGGTCTGCACCAACTTCGCGTCCTTCTCCAGGTCGGCCCAGGTCTGCGGCGGATCGAGGTGGTATTTCTGCAGCAGATCCTTGCGGTAGTACATCACTCCGACCGCAGCGAACCAGGGCACCGCCAGCAGCTTGCCGTCGAGCGTATTGATCTTCAGGTAGGCCGGGAAAAGCTCGGTCTCATCCTCCTCGAGGTACGGCCTGAGGTCGACCAGGCCCTTCTCGAGAACACCGGGGTAGAAAACGTCCGTCATCAGCACATCGATGTCGGCATGCGCCGCCATCCATTGCCCGTACAGGGCGAGCCGTTCGGAGCTGCTGGCGGGCGTGGTGATGAACTTCACCTGGTTACCGGTCTGCTGCGCCCACTGTTTGGATGCCTTTACGCACAGGTTGTAGTTGGTGGCGCCCTCCGAGCCGCAGGCGATGGAGACCGTCTTGCCGGCGGCATGCGACGCGCGACCGAAACCGAGGGTAGCGCCCAACACGATGGCCGCGCCGATCGCGACTACATGATTCGCTTTCATCTTCACATTGCCTCCTGATGTGTCGAAGGGCCGGCGTCTAGGGCGGTGGCGACGCGCCGGAAGTGTACCAGGGCCCGGAGGATCAATCCGCCGAGAAGGGCGGCGGACAGGGCGAGGGCGATGCCGGCCGGCATGACCAGGGCGGGCACTGCCCAGGCCGCGAGGGTCCCGACCAGGGCCAGCAGGTGGCAGGCGAGCTGAAGGCGCGCGGGACGATCCGGAAGAAACTCCAGCATGTTCGGAACCCGTACCTGGAGCTTGCCGCTGGTCAGCTGCCGGTGCTGGAGGTGAAACCAGGCCAGGAACGAAACGATCTTGAAGAGCATCCCGGAAACGACCCCGACGCCGGCACCGAGCAGGAGCAGGATCCCGGTCACCACCGGCGGCCCGGCGAGCAGCCAACAAAGGGCGGCGAGGAGAACACAGACCATGGCCGCCCACCAGTGGAGCAGGGTCGCATCGACCCGTTTGCGCTCGCGGCGGGCCTGTAGTCCCAGGGTCACCAGGGCGAACAGGGAGAAGGCCAGGACCAGAACACCGGTCGCGGCGACACCGGTCTCATAGGTATCGGAAACGAGCCGGAGGGTCCCCAGCAGGAGCGCGGTAGCCACCAGGGGCGGCAGCCAGAACGAAAGCCACTTGGGGTACGGTGGCGTGACGTGGAACATGGGCACCACCTGAAAGGCGACCCCCATGACCAGGAGTCCCACCCACCCGAGCAGTCCCCAGGCGAGGTGGACATCCACCCAGGCCGGAAACTGAAGAATCCAAATCCGGCCGCTCAGGGCTTCGGTGAGTACCAGACCCAGGACAACGGCGACCAGCAGGGACCCGAGCGAAAGGCCCAGCGCGCGTACCGTCTGGGGAGTCCCGCGTGCCCGCAGCAAGGCGAGCCCGGCGGCGAGAAGCAGCACCAGAAAGCCGAGCGACGAGCAGACGGCCCCGACGGATAGCGCCACTCCTCCGCCTCCGAGCAATCCCCAGGCGAGCAATCCGGCACCGACCGCCAGCAGCGGATTGACCGTCGCCCCCACGAGACGCACGGCCGGGACCGGCGACCCGGCGACCACGGGCAGCATCTGCAGCAGGGCGCCGCTCATGACCTGGCCCAGAAAACCGACGACGATGAGGTGGGTCACCGCCAGAGCGGCGGGCGACCAGCGGGAGGCGAGAAGGGAATCGCCCTGGAGCGCGAGCAGCAGGGCCGCGGCGAGCAGGAACCAGGGTGCGGTCAGGAAGAAGCGGAACGGGATGTGGATGGGGGGCGCCTGCTCCAGGCTGAGCCCCGCGGTGCCGAACATCAGTCCGCGTCGCCGGCGCCTGTGGGGGCGGCGCGCCAGATGAGGATCTCGAAACGGCCCTCGCTGCCGCTCGTCTCCCAGGCGTAGCCCATCCGCTGCAGGATGTCGTAGAGCGGAAAGGGCTCGCGCCGGTGCTGTACGCACAGCCGATCGCCGTCGGCCAGATCGAACAGCGCCTCCAGGATTTGGCGCATGGGCTCTGGGGGCTCCAATGCACTCACGTCGAGCGGCACGTCCATCGGTTAGATCGCGTCCAAACGCATGATCAGCTCCTCGCTCCCGCCCTGCAGGCTGCGGTCGGCGAGGGGATAGAGGATGCCCTCTTCCTTGGTGTTGTGCTGCTGGCTGATCATGTGCAGGGTTTCCAGGTCGCCGAAGCAGGTGTCGGCATCACGTGCACTGACGGACGCCGTCAGTCCGTCCAGAAGCTGGCGCATCTGGTGGTGCTCCATGCGCATGACCCCTGTGGGTCCCGCGGCGCCCGAATTGACCTGCTCGAGCTCCGGAAACAGCACCTCTTCCTCCATCGCGAAGTGGCGCACCAAGGCGTCGCGAAATGCGGTCGTCGCATCGTCGGCCTTCTCCCAGGCCCCCGTCGAGATTGTCGATTCGCAGGCGGCGAGCAGCCGGTCGCAGCGGCGATGATCTTCTGTGAAGTAGCGGGCGATGGCGTCGGTCATATAGGACTCCTGGGATTGTCTGACGTGTGCTCGGCTCACCCATGTCCTTGTGACCGGACTAGCGGCTCGCCGCGCGTCGAGGCGATCTTCACGCAAGAGGCATGCGCATGAGCCTGGCGACTCGACCTCGTTCAAAATAGCGGTCATCCCAGTGAAACCCAAGCTCCTAACGACCATGGAGCGAGACGAGCCACCCGGAGAATGAGCCAAAAACCGGCAGTCAACCGCGAGAGAACGCGAATAAACGCCGATGAAACAATGCGTTGTCTGATGGAATCGATTCACCGGCAGGCGACGGAGTTACGTACGTATCTCCCTGATCCCTCTCTGCGTTCTCAGCGTCTCTGCGGTTCAACTGCTCTCCTCGGGAGGACAAGCTCGCCTCGTCCCTGATCGTTGCTCACCCCGCCCCTCTCCCATAAAGGGAAGAACGACCTGCCCGGTGCTGTGACGGTGCGCGACTTATCCGGAGCACGGTGATTCGCTACAATCCAAACAAGGGAATCAGAGTTCATTACCCACATCGAGGTTGCGCGTTCCATGAAGAGACGAAACCTATCGACCATCGCCGCCATTGGCCTCCTTTGGGTTTGCGTCGCGACGGCCGAAGAAGAGGTATACAAGTCCATCGATGCACAGGGAAGGGTTACCTACTCTGCTAAGCCGCCACCCGAAGTACCCGGCGAGATGGTCGAAGAGGTGAAGATTCGGCCTGGACCCACGGCGGAACAGGTACAGCAGGCCGAGCAGCAGGCCAAGGCACTTCAGGAGCTCACGCAGCAGACGCAGGAGAAGCGCCAAGAGCAGCGCCAGGCGCAAGAGCAGGCCAAGACCTTGAAGGATTTGTCCAAAGCGGAGCAGGAGCTCCGCGAAGCCACCTCTGTGCTCAAGGAGGCCGAGGAAACGCAACCGGGCGGTTATTACTACCCCGGTGGCAAAAAACCCGTGCTCGAGCCGGAACAGCAGAAGCGGGTAGAGGCGGCCAGGCAGAAGGTCCAGCAGGCGAAAGAGGCGGCGCAAGCTACACGCCAGAATCGGCAGCCCTGAGAGCTTGTGAAAAAATCGGACACCTACTGCGGACGCCCCTGAACGTCCGTGACTGCGTTGCCGTACGTGAAAATGACGGTCATTTAGTCCACTAAAATCGCGCTGCTTTCACGTACGGCGCCTTGTCACGAACGCCCCAGAGACGCCCTCGCTACGGCATCCGAATTTTTCACAAGCTCTGATCTGTCCATCTCGACCGATCCCGATCTTTAAATAGTCGGCTCACACTTTCGATGTCGACCGGTGCAGGATCGGTCCCACCAGATAGGTGAAGGCCGCGTAGGCCAGAGCGGACACGGCGAGGATCACCTGAATGACCTTTGCCCCTGGATAGCCCCCGTCCCACAGGAGCAGTGATACTGCCATCCCTGCGGCCAACGCAACCAGGGGCAAGTGTATCCAGGGCTCCTTGCCGAGCGCCTCGCCCCGAGCGGCGAGGCGCACTCCCAGCCAGAGGGCTGTCGACCCGACCGCCAGCCCGGCGGCCACATCCACCGGCCAATGTACGCCAAGCGCCACCCTGCTCAGACCCACGGCGACCGCTACCAGGATCAGCAGCAGGCGCCGCCATCGGCTGCGGACATAATAGACCCAGGCCCCGAAGAAGATCGATGCCGTCACCGTGTGCCCCGAGGGAAAGCTTCCCTTGTGCAGGGCGGGTCCGATGAGGTGAAAGCTCCCCGGCTCCAGCACGGACGGCGGTCGCAGCGCGGAGAACAAGGGCTTCAGGGAGTGGGTGAGAGCGACGCCAACAAGGGCGGCGGAGACCAGAGTCCAGAAGACCCGCGGATAGCGGCGCGTGAAGAAGAGGGTCAGGGCAAAGGCCACCCGCTCGTCGCCAAGCATCGTGAGCCATTGCCAAAGCTGATCGGGAAGCCGTGCCGCGGCAAGGTTGAGCCGGGCGAAGCCCGCGTGATACCCGCAGAGCAGGAACAGCGTCATGCCGATGAGGGCGCTGATCAGGGCCCAGCGAGCCAGCCAGAGGCCGCCGTCAGGAGAGACCGCCGGGGTGCGCCGGAAGCCCGCCTCCAGGGCCTCGCGCAGGTCGCGTCCGAGGAAGGCGGGAAGGGTCTCAGCCATCGTCCGGACTGTCCGTTACCGTAAGATCACGCGCCGGAGGCGCTCCAATTCCCCCTCTCCCTTTATGGGAGAGGGCCGGGGTGAGGGTGCGATCAGGGGTGAGGCGACCTTTCATTGCCTCTCGGGCGCCGCGGCTCGCCCCATGATCGTTAGCTTGAATAGGGCGACCGCGCCGCGCCGAAAGATCAGCTCCCGGCGCAGGTCGGGGTGCTCCGCGGCGAGCCTGTCCAGCTTGTCGACGCGCAGGAAGACCAGGTCTCCGGCCCGCGGCTCGCGCTCGGCGGGGATCGCCTGGCGATAGAGGCTGAAGCTGGGCATGCTGGTGCGGTAGACGACCGTCGGCATGTCCAATCCCCGGGCCAGCAGGGCCGCCTCCTTGACGGGTCCCTGCAGGACCTCCATCACCCGCGGCACCAGGACCCCGGAGACCAGGGTCATCTGGACAAAGCCGACCAGGATCAGTCCCTGCCAGGGCGGCAGCCGCCGCCAGAAGACGAGCGCCAGCACCAGGGCCAGTCCCACCCCCACCAGGATGCGATACTCGGTGCCCAGCAATCCTTCGCCCATCTGGAACATGGCCAGCTGGTGTGGGGCATGCGCCTTGGCGGCAGCCAGTGTCACCAGCTCCGGTAGAAACAGCAGCAGCAGGAGGAAGAGCACCGGGGGCAGGAAGGCCAGCCAGCGGCTCGCGAGCAGTCGGCGGTAGCGGGCCATCAGGATGAACAGGGGTGTTGCCCCGTAGAGCACATAGTGGGGAAGCTTGGTCGCGGAAAACGAGAAAAAGACGAAGACGACCAAAAACCAGAGCCAGAGAAAACGGTCCAGCGGGTCGGCCCAGGTTCGCTTGATCAGCGGCAGCAGGTGCAGGAGCCAGCCCGTGAAGGGCAGCAGGATCAAGGGCAGCACCAGGAAGTAATAGCCGACGGAGCCCTTGTGTCCCTGCATGGCATCGCCGAAACGCCCGAGATTGTGACGCAGGAAGAAGCTCTCGAAGAACCCGGGGCCGCTATCCAAATAGATTGCGATATACCAGGGCAGGACGACCGCCAGGAGGAGTATCCATCCCCAGGGATAAAAGATTGCCCGCAACCACCGCTTCAGGGAGTGCTCGCTGAGGAAGAACAGGAAGCTGACGACGACCGGGAAGAAGACGGCCACCGGCCCCTTGGTCAGGAATCCGAGCCCCATCCAGAGGTAGGTGCGCAGCAGGGGGGCGCGCCTCGGCTCCAGGTACCAGCGGTAGATCTCGAAGAAGGTCAAGGCGAGGAAGAGATTCAGCAGGGCATCGGCGATCGCCGCCTTGGCGATGATGGACACCTCCAGGGTCAGCGCCATGACCAGCGCCGCTGCCGTCGCCGTGGGCGCATCCAGTCGCCTGCGCACGAAGGACCAAAGGGCGAGCACCCATCCGGTCGCCGCCAGGGCCGAAGGCAGGCGCAGGGCGAGCTCGTCGAGACCGAGCAGCTTCACCGATGCCGCCTGCAGCCAATAGATGAGCACCGGCTTGTCGTAGCGCGGCTCTCCATCCCTGTAGGGCGTGATGTAGTTTCCACTGGCGATCATCTCGCGGGTGGCCTCGGTGAAGGCCCCCTCGTCCAGGTCATAGAGGGGCACCGACCCCAGCATCCAATAGAACGAGAGCAGCAGCGCCGCTGCCAGCAGCCAAGGCGAGGCAAAAAGCTGTTCGGCGGCAGACCTGGTCCCGGTCATTCGGGCATCCGCCAGCCCGCCTCCTCCGGATCGCTCTGCCGGGCGATGTTGAAGTGGGGATGCTTCGAGGACGCGAAGAAGGTCCGCGCCAGGAGCTCGGCGAGGACACCGGTCGTGAGGAGCTGGATCGAGGCCACGAGAAAGAGGATCCCCACGAACAGCAAGGGGCGCTGGCCGATGTCCTCGCCCAGCCAGAACTTCACGACCAGCAGGTGGGACATGATCAGTCCACCGAGGAGGCCGAAGACCATCCCGATGGAGCCGAAGAAGTGGCCGGGGCGTGACCCGTAGCGGAGGAAGAAGAAGGCTGCGAGCAGGTCCAGCAGTACGCGGAAGGTGCGCGAGATGCCGTACTTGGACTCCCCGAAACGGCGTGCCTCGTGGTGCACGACCGTCTCACCGATGCTCCGGGGATCGGTCACCCCGGCAACCCAGACGGGGATGAACCTGTGCATCTCCCCGAAAAGGCGCACCCTCTTGACGACCTCCGCCCGGTAGATCTTCAGGCTGCAGCCGTAGTCGTGAAGGGCGACGCCCGTGACCTTGGCGATGAGGCGGTTGGCGATGCGCGAGGGGAGCTTGCGCAGCAGGAGCCCGTCCTGACGCCTCTGCCGCCAGCCCTGCAGAAGGTCCAGGTCCCGCTCCTCGAGCTCCTGCACCATGCGCGGGATGTCCGCCGGGTCGTTCTGCAGGTCCCCGTCCAGGGAGGCGATCAGGGCGCCCCGAGCCGCATCGAAGCCCGCCTGCATGGCCGCCGTCTGGCCGAAGTTGCGGCGCATCTGGATGACCCGCACGTGGCTTCCGTAGTGCGCCGCCTCCGCGCGCAGTCGATCCCCAGTCCCGTCGCGGCTGCCGTCGTCCACGCAGATCAGCTCCCAAGGGGCCGGGTACTCGCTCAGGCCCTCGTGTACCCGTGCCAGCATGGGGTCGACATTGTCGGCCTCTTGATACATGGGGATAACTACGGAGAGGCTGTGGGGGTCGGGGGTGTCGGTGGACATTTCTTTGGTGGCCCAAGAGACGCGGGCAAACTGGAGCGCTATATTCTCATCGGTGCAGTGGAAGCCGCGAAGGCCTGCGCTTGTCTGTGCGTACCGAAGGCGCAGATATTAAGCGCAATGTGTCATCCAAGCGCAGATTTTTGTTTGAGCGCGAGCTTGCCTGCGGAGCTCATGCGGGGACAGAGCTCGGGAGCACTTCGCCGGCGTTCCTCCCACTGCCGCATATCCCAATGTTCGTCGAGGAAAGACCATGAGACCGATTCTTGCCGCCCTCGCGCTCTTCCTGATCTTGGCCGCCTGCAGCTCGGAGTACATCATAAGCACCAGGGACGGCGGCATGATTACCACGGCTGGCAAGCCCAGGGTGGACGACAGGACAGGCATGTATCGGTACGAAGATGCTGAGGGTCGCGAAGGAATGATCAAGAAGGATCAGGTCGTCTCGATCATCGAGCGCTGAGGGTGGATTCGGATCACCGGAGCGCATCGCCGATCGGGGGCACTCTGACGCGCGCTGGCGGAAACCCGGCGTTCCTCTGCGGGGCCCCTGTCCTCCCGGCTACAGCAGCACCCGCTCGATCCCGCCAGTGCGCACCTTGTCCAGAAACCTCTGTTGCCAGCCGTCCCCGAGCTGGCGTCTTGCCAGCTCCACGATGATGTAGTCGGTCTCCAAGCCCGTGGCGTCCGCATACTTGGCCAGGCCCTGCTGGCAGGCGGGACAGGAGGTCAAGAGCTTCGTCTTCCCGTGTGCTCGGTCGCTGCCGGTCAGGACGCGGATGCCCTTGGTCAGCTCCTCCTGCTTGCGGAAGCGCAGCTGGCTGGCAATGTCCGGCCGTGCCGTGCCCAGGGTCCCAGCCTCGCCGCAACAAAAGTCCGACAAGAGCACCGCCTGTCCGATCAGGCTCGATGCCACCTTGATCGGGGTATGGGTCTTCATGGGCGTGTGGCAGGGATCGTGGTACAGGTATCCGACCCCTTCGACCCCGTTCAGGCTCACGCCCGTCTCCATCAGGTACTCGTGGATGTCCAGCAGTCGGCACCCGGGAAAGATCATCCCGAACTCGTACTCCAGGAGACGGTCCATGCAGGTCCCGCAGGAGACGACGACGGTGCTGATGTCCAGATAGTTGAGGGTGTTGGCGACCCGGTGGAAGAGCACCCGGTTCTCCATCGCGATGTGCCGTCCGCTCGCTTCCATGCCGGCGGCGCTCTGGGGATAGCCGCAGCACAGGTAGCCGGGGGGGAGCACCGTCTGCACACCCTGCTCGAAGAGCATGGCCAGGGTCGCCAGGCCGATGTCGGAGAAGAGGCGCTCGGAGCCGCACCCCGGGAAGTAGAAAACGGCCTCGGCATCCTCCGCGGATCGCGCGGGGTTGCGCAGGATCGGCACCCGGGTGGCGTCCTCCAGCCCCAGCTCGTAGCGGAAGGTGTGCCTGGGCAGCTCGACCCGTATGGGCCTTCGCACCATCTCCTTGACCTGGGTCCCCAGCTTGGGTGGGCGACCGGTGGCCGCGGGTGGCTGCTCGCCCCTTCCGAGGAGTCCGGTGACCTTGACCAGGGCGTGGGCCAGGTTGAGCCCCTTGAATCCCCATTGGGCCAACCCCTTGCGCAGGTATCGGACCGTTCGCGGATTCGTGGTGCTCAGGAAGCGCATGGCCGCCCAGGCACCGGGACTGAAGCGCTTCTTGCCACGCTCGACCAGGATGTGGCGCATACGCATGGACACCTTCCCGAAGTCGATGTCCACCGGACAGGGGCTCTCGCACTTGTGGCAAAGGGTGCAGTGGTCCGCCAGGTCGTTCAGCTCCTCGAAGTGGTGTGCGGAAAGGCCGCGCCGGGTCTGCTCCTCGTAGAGGAAGGCCTCGATGACCAGCCCCGTCCCCAGGATCTTGTTGCGCGGGGAGTAGAGCAGGTTTGCGCGGGGGATGTGGGTCATGCAGACCGGCTTGCACTTGCCGCAGCGCAGGCAGTGCTTGACCTCGTCGTTAAGCGCCCCGAGCTCGGTCTCCTCCAGGATGATGGCCTCCTGCTGCACCAGGCGCAGGGAGGGCGTGTAGGCGTTGTCCAGCCCGGAGCCCGGCATCAGCTTGCCGCGGTTGAAGCGCTCGCCGGGGTCGACGTCGAGCTTGTAATTGAGGAAGGCGTCCCGCTTCTCCCGCTCCAGGTATCTGAGCTTGGTCAGCCCGATGCCGTGCTCCCCGGAGACCACGCCGCCGAGCGAGCTCGCCAGCTCCATGATCCGGTCCACCAGCCGGCCCGCCTCCCGGAGCATCTCGTAGTCCGACGAGAAGACGGGGATATTGGTATGCACATTGCCGTCGCCGGCGTGCATGTGCAGGGCGACGAAGAGCCGGGAGTCCCGGACATGGGCATGGATGGCCCGCAGACGGTCTCGCACTCCCGCCATGTCCTGGCCGGCGAAGATCTCGTCCAGACCCTCGGCGACTTCCAGCCGGTAGGATTGGCGTAGGTCTCGGCGCAGCATCAGGTCCAAGAGGCTGTCGCCGTCCCGGAGCCGCGCGCGCTCTGCTTCGCCGAGCAGGCCGAGCTGCTCCGCTGCGGGGGTGTCGAGCCGATCCAGGACCTGCTGCCAGCGCGATCGCGCTGCCTCCAGCCTGGCCTGCGCCGCTTCCCGTTTGGCGGACAGGACGGCGGTGGCCTCCTGGGACTCCTCGTAGCCGGCCCAGGCGCGGGCCTCGGGCAGATCGCCGCCCAGGTAATCCGATACCGCATCCATGATCTTCAGCTTGTTGCGGATGGACTGCTCGATATTGATCCGCTCGATCTCTTTCGAGTAATCGGCCAGCCGCTCCAGGGGGATGACCACATCCTCGTTGATCTTGAAGGCGTTGGTGTGGGCCGAGATGGCCGCGGTGCGCGCCCGGTCGAGCCAGAAGCGGCGGCGCGCCTCGGGGCTCACGGCGATGAAGCCCTCCCCGTCGCGCTCTTTGGCCAGCTCCAGGATCCGCTCGGCCGCCTCACCGAGGGCCTGCTCGTCATCCGAGACCAGGTCGGCCAGCAGGATCATCTTGGGCAGCACGCGGCGCACCGCCTTGGTGGAGTAGCTGACCGCGCGCAGGTAACGCTCGTCCAGGTGCTCCAGGGCCGCCAGCTGTACGTCCGGCAGGGACGCGAGGAAATCCCGGATCTCCACGATGGCGGACACGGCCCGTGACGGGTCCGTCCCGAAGAGCTCCAGGCAGAGGGTGCGCACATGCGAGGGCATGCGATGGAGCAGGAAGCGGGCGGAGGTGATCAGCCCGTCGCAGCCCTCCTTCTGGACGCCGGGAAGGCCGCCAAGGAGCTTGTCGGTCACGTCCTTGCCCAGCCCCGGCTTGCGGAAGGTCTGGCCCGGCAGCTCGAGGATCTTCGGCAGGCCCTTGGGGGTCTTGCCGTCGGGCTCGAAGCGGGAGATCCGGAAGAGTACCTGGGCCTGGTCGTGGATCTTCCCCTGGTTGTGGTCCAGGCGCTCCACCTCGAGCCAATCCGCATCGGGAGTGACCATCCGCCAGGAGACCAGGTTATCGAGCGTCGTGCCCCAGAGAACCGCCTTCTTGCCACCCGCGTTCATGGCGATGTTGCCGCCGATGGTGGATGCGTCCTGGGAGGTGGGGTCCACGGCGAAGGCGAGGCCCTGCTGCTCGGCCAGCTCCAAGACCAGGCGGGTGACCACCCCGGCACCGCAGTGCACGGTCGGGACCTCACCGGCAACGCCGGGCAGGGTCCGGCGCTCCACCGCTGAGAGGAAGTCCAGCTTCTCCGTGTTGATGACGGCGCAAAGCTCGTCCAAAGGCACTGCCGAGCCCGTGTAGCCGGTGCCGCCACCGCGCGGGATCAGGGTCAGGCCGCAGTCGATGCAGGCCCTCACCACCCGGGGGACCTCCTCCTCCGTGTCGGGCGAGATGACGACGAAAGGCAGCTCCACGCGCCAGTCGGTCGCATCCGTGGCATGGGAGACCCGCGCCAAACCGCTGAAGTCTATGTTGTCGCTGCGGGTGATTCCGGCCAGGGCCTTGCGGACCTGCTCACGCAGGTCGTTCTGCGCAAGGAGCCGGTCGCCGAAGGCGCTCACCGCCTTGCGAGCAGATTCGAGCAGGCGCGCAGCCTCGGGGTTGTCGTTCAGCCTCAGCTCGAACTGGTCCAGCCGGTGCTTCAGCGCGCCGATCAATAGGTCGCGGCGTTTTGCGCTCGTCAGGAGATCGTCCTGCAGATAGGGGTTGCGGGTGATCACCCACATGTCCCCCAGCACCTCGAACAGCATGCGCGCCGAGCGCCCCGTGCGGCGGGTGCCCCGCAGCTCTTCGATCAGTGCCCACATCTCCGGCCCCAGGAAACGGATCACGATCTCCCGGTCCGAGAAGGAGGTGTAGTTGTAGGGGATCTCGCGCAGGCGCGGATGCTGAGACGCAGCGTCGGGAAGGGTCATGGGCAGGCGCGGAAGTTACTGCGGGGCACAAGTTTACCCCAGGGGGACTCGGTCGGGAAAAGCGGTTCGGGCCGGAGTCCGTGGTCGGAGTGATTGCGGGCAACCAACTGTACGCAGCTACCGTACCGTCGGACTCGGCGCCTGTATCCACTCGGTGACAATTTGGCACCACGATGTTAGTGTGACTGTCTCATACGTCGAAGCGAGGCATTCCCATGACTTCCGTATCCGCTGATCGCGGACGCATCACGGCACGCGTTCCGAGCAAGGTTCGGGAAACCCTGGAGACAGCCGCAAGCATTGTGGGTGCCACCGTGAACCAGTTCATCGTTCAGACTGCGTTGCGCGAGGCTGAGCGCATCATCGAGCAAGAGCGCATCATCCAGCTGTCCGCACGCGACGCGGAAGCATTCCTCCGCGCGCTCGACGCCCCCCCGCCGCCAAACGACAAACTGACGCCGGTCCTCGAGGACTATGTGAGGCGACGCGATGATCATACTGGAGCCCTTGACTGGAGACCACGACAGAAGCGCGTTTGATTGCGGCGTCGAGGCGCTCGACACCTGGCTGAGGCAAACAGCCCTGCAACACCAGCGCAAGGGAATCTCGCGCTCCTTCGTCGCGGTTCCAGTTGATGACCAGGCAGTCGCGGCATTTCGCGATGACGGCTATGAAGATGTCGGCGCCGGCAGCATCCTCGGCTTCTATGCCCTGGCCTCAGCCTATGTCTCGATCGAGGATCTCCCTGCCAATGTTGCAAGACGATACCCACGCCGGATTCCAGTCACACGGTTGGGTCGTTTGGCGACGCGGGTCGATATGCAGAATCAGGGACTGGGGCAACTGTTGTTGGTCGATGCCGTGAGTCGAGCAAAGGGCGCGGCTTACTCTGTTGGCAGTCCCGGCATCGCCGTCGACGCTAAAAGAGACCGAAACCCGCGTTTCTACCAGGCATTCGGGTTTATACCCTGTGAGGATCAGCCGCTGACACTCTATCTGCCTATCTGGTGAAAGCAGTCGGAAAGCCCGTTGCTCGGTCCCGCCAGACAGATCCGGTCCAAGAAGCTCTCAGAGGAGCGAAGCAACCAGGGAGGGATCGTACGCATCTGGAGATATCCGGTTTCTGTATATTCTGACTCTGTGCATGATAGACCGCCTGGTATTACGATTTCGCGACATCGGCCCCTCTGAACAGAGATTCTGTATATCCTATTGTAAGATCTAATTTTTTTGTAAGCTGTCTCGATTCGCCGAGGCGACAATCACATCGATGATGAGCCCTTGTCCTCTGCACCACCCGAATCCTGAGGAACGGGAGCTTGAGATGAAAGCCGGAGATCATATTACTCGAGCATGAAGCTTCAGCACGTGATGCTTATTGTCTCGGTCGCGGTGGCAGCCTGCTCGGATAAGCCCTACGCAATACAACCCGCCGAAGTCGAGATTGGCGAAAGGCCACATGAATTCTTCATAGCCGATCATGGTTGGCATACTGGCCTGATTATCCCCACTAGTGACTTGAATACTGTCGTTCCCGAGCTCCGCGATCGTTTTGGCTCTGGCTCTTACTACGAAATCGGATGGGGTGACAAAGGCTTCTACCAAGCCAAAGAGATCACCTCGGGACTAGCATTGCAGGCAATGTTTTGGTCTTCCGGCACAGTTCTGCACATCGTAGCGGTGCCGAACGACCCGAGAAAATACTTCACTCACAGCGAGGTTGTGGCAAGTTGCCTTACGGATGAGGAGCGTAGATCCCTACTCCAGTTCGTATCGGAGAGCTTTGAACGGGGAGAGGCGGGAAAGCTCGTAGAGCTCGAACGCGGCATTTATGGTGACAGCCAGTTCTACGGAGCAGAGGGGAATTATTACATGCTCAATACTTGTAACAAGTGGACGGCAAAGTCCCTGGAAAGTGCTGGGTTCGCGATTTCACCAACATCGAAGCTCACAGCCGGAAGCATCATGGATTATATGAGCCGGCACAACCGCGCGTGTGAGGTGCATTGATGAAACCTCGAAAAATTCGGAGAGCGCCTCTCACCAACAGGTTGCAGGCGTAGCAAATCGACTGCGCGAAAGCGGAGGCTGTTAGCTCGTGGAATCGGTTCTATTTCGATGTGCGTCCACTGGACATCTCAACACATTGAAGTTACATATTCTTCAGCTTCCGCAGGGCCTGGGCGCAGCCAACCGATATTTCCATTTCGTGCGCCTTGAGACATTCCTTGATGCGACCTTCTCCCGGCTCGACACCTGCGCAAAGACGCTCGATATCTGGCTTACAATAGGTTCGAAGCGCCTCGATTTCTTGTTCCATGTTGGGCGCCACGGCAAGCGCGGGTATGCTGGCAAGGGTCAGGGCCGACAGGACGAATGCACGGTAGATCATATCGTCTCTCTCATTGATATCAAAATCACGTTATGGATGGCCAATCCAGCCATTGGAATGACTGGAGACGCTTGACAGTATCATTGAACCCCCTTTGGAGCAACAACCTGGCGGTAATATTCTAATGTGCGGGAAATAGCCCTGTGCTTCTGTAACTCACCCTTTACACAAGCAGAGCAACAGGGTGTCGGCACAGTCTTTCAAGCGCACCCTGAAAGGGCTCATCGAACCTTCAGGTCTCTAAAGGATCCGCCCAAGAACGGATTCTGGGCCATTGACAGAAAATCGGAAATTCCCAACATGGGCGACCAAGGCGTTCATGAGTCGTTGTATCCCACATCCGTGAAATGCTCAGGAGGAACCCAATGAAACGTCTAACCATGATCACGCTGAGCTTATTGATCATCGTAGTTGCCGCACTACCGACTCGTGCCGCCGAGACCACGCTTCGCATTACCCTGCAATTGCCACGTGCGAGCAACCTGGGCCGGAACCTGATCCTGGTTTAAAAAACGAGGTCGAGAAGAGATCGAGCGGTGGCATCGATGTTCAAATCTACGATTCCGCCCAGCTGTACGGTGCCGTTGCTCTCCCCGTCTCTTCCCCCGCTCGGCATCGATCCCATCTGGTTCGGTGTCTTTTTCGTGATCATGATCGAATGCGTCCTCATCACCCCGCCCGTGGGTCTCAATCTCTATGTCATTCAATCGGTTGGCCAGGCCAAGCTCGGTGAGGTCGCGGGAGGCGTATGGCCGTTTCTTCTGCTCATGCTGGTCACGATGCTCGGCATCTATCTGATGCCGGATATCGTGCTCTTTATCCCCTATGGGTCATGAAGAAAAGTAACGGGGCATGCCCCCGGTGCTGTCGACTCTCGGGAGCCAGCGATTTGCACATGACTGCACCGCGTTCTAGGGGAAAGTAGTCAAGCAGACGAGGGGCCCGTGTGGACGATCGGACCGGCGGTAGGGACCGCCGGCCCGCATCGGGCAAGCGCAGTCCAGAAGAGGCTGCGATCAGAAGAGATTGAACAGATCGTTGGCCAGGTCCTCGCCGGCACCGATACCGGCTCCGAGGCCGAGCCCCGTGGTGAGATTGCCCAGGAAACCGCCGCCCCCGCCCCATCCTCGCGGCTGGGCCATCTGCATGGCCGGCGGGTGGGCCTCGACGGCCTGCTCCAGTTGCTGAATGTGCTGCCCCATCTGCTGGAGGACAAACATGGTCTGCTGTTGCTGCTGTTGTAGCCCCAATGCGATCTCACGCAAATCCATGGCGAGGTCGCGAGCCGCGTCGCTGTTGCCCACGGCGCCTCCGAGCTTCTGCGCAAACTGCTGAAGGCGATTCTTCACGTCCTGTGACTGCTGCTGGATCTGCGTGATCTGCTGTTCGGCCTGGATATATTCCACCTGAAGTTTCTCCTGTCTCTCTATGCCTGGTTCCCTCGGACAGCCGCTGCCTGGCGTCGGTTCCAAGTGCGGTGGCTCCAAGGGGCCTGTACATCGATTCGCGCGGCGAAGGCAGCTCCTCTTCCTGGGTGTCGTACCCCTTCATGATCGTTAGCGCGAGGGAACATGGTCCGGCGTCAGCTCGGCGGCGATCGACTGCCAGATCCGCTGTGCGTAGTTGGTGTTCGGCTTCGAGCTCTGCCCCGTCACCGCGGCGATCGCCACTGCGAGCTTCTCCGATGGGAGATAGGCATGCACGCCACCTTGCCCGCCGAACAAGGGCATTTGCACGATCCAGTCGCTTATGACGATTGTCCCGAGTCCGTAATAGAAGGTCCCGGAGAATTGCCGGCAGACGTCCGGCGGGCAGGACTCGGGTGGTGGGCCGAGCTCCGCCGTTGCGGGGGCGATCATACGCTCATAGGAAGCGCTCGTGAGCAGCGATCCGGTGCCGATCGCGGTGGCTGACTTGACCATGTCGCAGATATCGGTGGCGATTACCGAGCCTGGAGCAGTTTGCCAGGACGGGTTCCAGAAGGTCGTCTCCTCGAAAAGGTCGCGCTCAGTGCTGAAGGTGTGCAGGACGGGCTCGGGCATCGCCGGCGTGAGCACGGGTACCGTATCGGTCAATCCCATCGGCTCGATGACGCGCTCGGTGAGCAAGTCACCGAGCGGCTTGCCGCCCGCCGCGGCGAGCGCCTCGCCGAGGATGACGTAGTTGGTGTGCGCGTAGCTCCATGCGGTGCCGGGATCGTACAAGGGCGGGGTGGATAGGCCGATGTCGATCAGGTCCTGAGGCGGGAATTCCTTGAACGGGTCCTTCAGGAACGCGTGGGCAAAGGTGTCGTTGGGAACATAGTCCGGGTAGCCGGAGGTGCTGTCCGCGAGCATCCCCAGGGTCACCTTGTCGGCGTTCGGTAGGTCGAGGTCCGGCAGCCACTTGCCGACCGGATCATCGAGGCCGACCTCGCCGTTCTCGCTCATGAGCAGCAACAGGGTTCCCATGTAGGCGAAGGCGACATTGCCGTTGCGAAAGTGCATGGACTGATCCGCCGGGATTCCCGTCATCGAATCGCCCAGGGCGCCAGCGGCGATCAGATCGCCGCCTCTGGTGACCCGGTAGATGACCGCTGAGAGGCCATTGTCCGTGAAGGCTTGGTCGACGATCTTCGCGATCGTCTCACCATCCGTACCGACCTGGACCCTCTCGTTCGAGCACCCGGTTCCGGGACTGGCGTTCGCTGTGGCAGCGATCTGGCTCACTGGGCTGGCGGTGGCTGCGGCGCTACCCGGCGTGCTCGCATCTTGACTGCACGCGACAACGATAACGGATGCGATCAGCAACAACAGGGGGAGTTTGTATACGATTCTGAGGCTGGGTTCCGGAATCATGGGCTGTGACCCTGGAGCTTGGACGAGGGACAAAAAATAGAAGATTCAAAGCAACAGGTACGAAATATCCGTACCTCCTGGCTGAGAGTCAAGGATCTCGATGACCGCAGCTCCACGCAAGACCGAGCGCGCGAAAGAGACTGTCGGTTCGGAGTCGATAACAGACCCTTGGGCCTTCGACGGCGCTCACTCGAGAATTGGAGCTTCCGCCACCCCGGAGGGTACGCGAATGGCAGCGACTTGGCCTTTGAGGCGACACCCCTACTGCCCCACAAGGCCCCGGTTCCTCTGACGCTGTCACGCGTCCGCTCGCCAACCGGGGACAAACTGTGGTCATTTCTGCGAAAATTCCGTGACCATTCACTGAGTGTCAAGGTTCTGACATGGCCACGCATTTGATCGAGCTTCGCGACGATCTCCTGGTGGAGGTCCGGTCCGACCCCGAAGAGAGCTCAACCAAGATCGCCGCCACCGCAGCCGAGCGTGTAGACGGCGCACTGGACCAGGCCCGAGCATTGCTGCTCAAGGCAGTCGAGCCCGTGGCCTCGGTGTGGAGCGAGCTGAATCGAGATCTCGCCATCGATGAGGTGGAGATCGAGCTCGGACTGGGCTTCGAGGCAAGCGGCCGGCTCTTCATCGTCCAGGGGAAGGGCAGCGCCAACCTGAGCTTCACCCTGAAGGTCCGTCCCAAGGCCCAGGGCTGATCGGGACCGACTACCATGGAATGGCATGGCTCCGTCCTCCGGATTACCGGCCCCGTCGAAACGGAGAAGCCCTACGCCACCGGCTTCGCCGTCGCCCGGGAAGGTGACGGCCTGTTCCTGATCACCTGTTGGCACGTGGTCGAGGCCATCGGACGGGATCGCCTGTTCGCGAAGGGCAAGCCCTGCAAGGTCGTCTCCACCCCGGGCGACAATTACCTCGATCTGGCCGTGCTCAGGCTTCCCGGGCTACCGGGGATCGAGCCCATGCCGCTGTCGATCCGCGCCAAGGAGAGCCTACCGGTCTCGATCTACGGATACGGTCCCGAGGGCCGGCAGCTGAGCGGCTCCTTGGGGGTGCCGACGTCTTGGCCCCACGCATCGGGCCAGGACGTCGGCTACTGGGATTACTATCTGGACACCTCGGAAGGCGTCGGCGCCTTCGAGCGCATCAAGGCCGGCTACAGCGGCTCCCCGCTTCGCGACCCCGCAACCGGGCAGGTGGTTGCCGTCGTCACCGACAAGGTAGGGGAGGACAAGGGCTACGCCGTCGATGTCCGCGAGCTGGTGCGCGTCTACCCCGATGCCTGGCGATGGCTTCATGCTGACTCCGCCCCTGATTGGCTCGAGGACGAATACTCGGCCGAGCCCGGCGAATCGCTCGCCATGATCCTCGACCATCAGGAGCAGCTCGCCCACATCGCCGCCCTGCGCCAGGCAGGCGCGGCTGATTGCCACCTGGTTCTGGTCGGTGCCGTTGCCGACGATTGGCCCCACTACCTCGCGGACCACATCCACCTGGATCCCTGGCCGGACGATCAGGGCAGTGCCTCCCGGTGCGAGGAGCTGCTCATCGACTTCCACCGCGATGACGGCTTCTGGGACGCCCTGGTCAAGGCGACACCCGGGGGACCCCGGGCGCCCGATCCGGATGCCCAGCGCGAGCAGGTCCGCCGCTGGGTGAACGCCAAGGGCCTCCTGGTGCTCTACGCTCCTCTGGTCGTCGAGCGCCATGGCCGGCGCCTTCCCCGGATCCTGCGCAGCGCGCGATCCACCCTGGACGGGCTCGGCCCCTTCGCGCCCGGGGCCTCCCTGCTGGTGCTCGTCGTGTGTATGCCCGAGGGCGAGCGCCCGCCCTTTTGGTGGCCCCTGTTCGACCGGTTCGTCTTGAGCCGCCTCGAGGGCATCGTCCGCCCGCCGCCCCTGGGGCTGCTTTGCCGCGCCGATGTCCAGCTCTGGCACGACGGCTTCCCCAAGTGCCAGCGTCCGCTCTATGACCGAGGCTCGCTCAAGGCCGAGCTGCTGAGGCTGTTCGACCAGAAGGGCGAGCGTATCCGCTACGGCCGGGTCCGGGACTGCCTCGTGGGCAGCCCTCCCGGAACTGGAGCCCTCGCCCGCGCCAGGCGCAGAGCGGACTGAGCCGCAAGCCAGCACAGGAGGACACGAGATGCCCATTACCAGCTTCTACCAAGGTCGCGGACGGGCCGAGCCCAAGCGGGCGGATGCATTGCCGACGGTCAATCCCCAGGCCCTGCGCCGCCCCGACGATTACCGCGCCACGCCCCAGCTGGCCGCCGCGGTGGACGTGGCCCTCACCCTGGGCATGCCGCTGCTCCTCACCGGCGAGCCGGGCTCGGGTAAGTCGGGCCTCGCCGACAGCCTGGCCTGGGAGCTGGGCCTCGGTGAGGTGCTGCGCTTCCCGGTCAAGTCCGACACCGAGTCCCGGGACCTCTTCTACCGATTCGACACCGTCGGCCGCTTCCACGCCGCGCAGACGCCCGGGGATCGAAGCGCCATCGACCCGGCGCGCTTCATCGCCTTCGAGGCGCTGGGCCGGGCCATCCTGCAGGCCCTCTCGCCCGAGGAGCGCCGGCCCCTCGGGCTCCCGGCCCACGCGCTCGACCCCACGGGCGTCCCCTGCCGCTCCGTGGTCCTGATCGACGAGATCGACAAGGCCCCGCGTGACGTGCCCAACGACATCCTGGTGGAGATCGAGCAGATGCAGTTCGACATCCCGGAGCTGATGGGTGATGATGGCCGGCCCTTGCGCGTTTCCCTCGAGGAGAGCCACAACCGCTTTCGCCCCATCGTGGTCTTCACCAGCAACTCCGAGAAGGCCCTGCCCGACCCCTTCCTGCGCCGTTGCGTCTACCATCACCTGGGCTTCCCGCCCTTCAAGTCGGAGCCTGGGCCGAGCGGTATCGCCCAGGACGACCGGGTGACCGTCGAGTCCATCGTCGCCGCCCGGCTCGGCGCCCGTTATCAGGGCCAGGACCAGATCGTCGCCCGGGTGAAGCAGGCACTGGGCTTCTTCAAGTACCTGCGCTCCGAGCGCAGCGCGTTGGAGCGCCGCCCGACCCTGGCCGAGCTGCTCGACTGGCTGGATCACCTGATGCCCCAGTGGTGCCTGCCCTCGGAGTGGACCGCCCTGGCTGCACTCGCCGATCCCGGGGATACGGATGCGGGCGTGCGTCTGGAGGTCTCCGTGGCCACCTTGCTCCTCAAGAAGCAGCCGGATCAGGCCAGGGCCGCCCAGCTGCTCGCGGACTGGCGTGCCCAGGGGCAGCTCTGCTGAGCCGTACCCGACGGACCAGGCGGGCGGCGTGACCGAGACACCCCGAGGCTTGGAGCCGACCCCGGCTCCGGGCCGCTCGCGCGGGCCCACCGTGCCCTGCCGGACCTGGCGCGGCGACTGCGCGCCGCCGGGCTGCGCGTGGGCCCTGACCGCTGGCAGAACCTCTATGACCTGCTCCTGGCCCTCTCCATCCAGGGCCGCCTGCCCGACCGTATTGCCGACCTGCAGCCCCTGATCGGCCCCCTGCTGGTGGGCTCAGACCTGGAGCAGGGGCAGCTCGCGGTGCTCTTCGCCGAGTGGCTGCAGTCCCTGGCGCCCGAGGAACGGGCGGCAAGGGAGGCGGGCGGCAGCGAGGTCCAAGCCGAATCGACGAGGGGGCCGGTCGTCCCAGGCCCGCGCTGGCGCTGGCCGCTGTTGGCCCTGCTGCTCGCCCTGGCTGCCGTCCTGGGCGGCGCCTACTGGTGGCACTGGCTCCACACGCCTCCTGTGTCCGTGGAGCCGCCGCGGGAGCTCGCGCCGCCACCGGATGTCGAGCCGCCTCCATCCCCTGAGCCCGAGTCGCTGGAGCTGCAACCCGTCCCGCCCCGCACGCCCGTTCCCGCGCCGGTGCTCGACCGCGTCCACCAGTCCTGGCACGACAGCCTGGCGGACCTCTGCATCTTCCTGCCGGTCTTTCTCGCCCTCTCTTGGCTCCTGATCCGCTGGCTCACCTGGCGCACCGTGCTTGACCGGCGCCAGGGCCGTGCAGAGGATCCCCTGGCTCCGATCGGACTCCCCGCGGAGCGCGACGACCTGCTGGATGCCCCCGACCTGCGCGAGACCCTGAAGCGCCTGCACAACCCGATCGCCGTCCCGACCCGCCGCCTGGACCTGGACCGGACGGTGCAGCGGACGGCGCGTTGTGCCGGGCTCTTCAGTCCCGTCGGACGTCTTCGCCACCGGGCTCCGGACCTGGTGGTCCTGGTGGAGAGCGCGCACGCCGGGGACCAGATGGCGGGGCTCGCCGGCCAGCTGGTGGAGCGGCTCGGCGAGGCGGGGTTGGCCGTCCACCGCTACGAGTACCGGGGGAGCCCCCGCCTTGCGGTGGGCGAGGACGGACGCTGGCGTGACCTCGAGTCCATCCTTGCCCGCCACCAGGGGGCCCGGCTGCTCCTGATCGGCGAGCCCACCGGTCTGGTGAACAGCGCGAGCGGGAGGCCCTACCCATGGCTCGTGGCCTCGAGGCCGGGACCCGGGCGTGGCCTCCTCAGTACTCGCCGCCCGCCCCGGCGCTGGCAGGAGTCCCTCGCCACCATCGGATTCGCGGTGGCGGAGATCGGCAGCGACGGCCTGCGCGCCCTGGCGGTCCACCTGAGCGGTGTCGGCGGCCTGCGCCCGGTTGGATCGGACGCGGATGCCGCACCCTTGCCCAGGCTGCTCCAGGATGCCGCCCGCTGGTCGCGCCCGACCCCGCCCGCGGCCGCCGAGCGGGACACCCTGCTCGCGAGCCTGGACGCCTATCTGGGGACAGACGGCGCCTATCTGCTCGCCGCCCTGGCCGCCTACCCCCAGCTCCATTGGGGGCTGACGCGGGTCCTGGACCTGGGGCTCTTCCCGGCCGGGGGCGCCCCGGGCGCTCCGAGCCAAGTGGATCCGCGAAGGCGCGAGCGGCGGCTTCTCGAGATCGCGCGCCTGCCCTGGAGCCGCCGCGGCGCCATGCCCGACTGGCTGCGCTAGGCCCTCCTGGACCGGCTCGAGCCCCAGGCCGAGCGGCGCATGCGCCGGGTCTACCGGGAGATCCTCCGCCAGGCGACCACCGAGGGCCGGCAACGCATCGCCTTGCCGGTAAGCCTGCCGCAGCCGGTGGGGCTGCTCGCCGGGCTGCGCCGCTGGGTCGCGGAGCGCGGCTGGCGCCTGGACCGTTGGCTCGCGGGTCTCGGCGCCCTCTCGCCCCCCCACGGGGCGCTCAACGACGCCATCTTCGCCGACCTGTTGCTCGGGCGGCGCCTGCGCCTCCTGGACTTCCTGGTGCCGCGGCGGCTTTTCGCACGACACCTGCGCGGTGCCCTGCATCGTGCCATGCTCCCGCGCACGGCGCTCGCGCTGGTCCTGGCCGCCGGCGGGGCCTGGCTCGCGGATCGTGCCTGGGACGCCTGGCTGGCGGAGCCGGCGCGGGCCTGGCTGATGCAGGCGCAGAACGCCATGCACCGGGGGTACCGGGTGGAGATCCTGCATCGGCCCGGCCTGGCGCCCCTCGCCGAGGCATTGCGCGGGACCCTGGCGGACGAGGGGTTCGCCGCCCGGATCATCGAGCCCGGTCTGGCCTTGCCCGAGGGCGAGGAGCCGCCGCCCGCCCTGAACAACAAGGTCCAGTGGGGCGACGGGGACGACCTGGACATGGCCCAGCACATCGAGCAACGCCTGCGTTATCTCGTCTGGGGCCGGGATCCGGAGGTGACCGACAAGCTGGACCCCTGGTCGTCCCTGCCCGGGCTCGCCGCCGCACCCGCACGTCACGGCCTGCGGGTCCTGTTGCTCAGCTCGGGTGTCACCGGCAGCGCCTTCCGGGACGGGCTGACACGCCCGCTGACCGCGGAGCAGATCCAGGGGCTTCTCCAGCCGCCGGGGCCGGTGGAGCCGGAGCAGCAGTCCCCAGTCAAGACGGAGCCGGCACCAGAAGCCGATGCGGCGCGTGCCGACGATCTGCGCGGGGCGATTCGGCGGCTCGAAGGGGAGATCGCCGCGAAGGAGGTGGAAATGCAGGCGGAAGAGGACGGGACAGGCTCGACGGGCCGCTCCGGCCGCGGACCTGTGTGGGCGAGTCTGCAAAAGGAGCGCGACAGTCTCCTGGCCGAAAAGCGTCGACTGGAGGACCAGCTGGCGTCCTTGCCGGGCACGAGCTCCGCCGCAGGTGATGGCAAGGCGCGGCTATTCCGCGATCCGCTCGAGGACGGCGGCGAGGGCCCGGCCATGGTGCGCCTGCCGGGTGGAAGCTTCCTCATGGGCTCGCCGGATACCGAGCCGGAACGTAGCTCGGAGGAAGGCCCCCGGCACCGGGTGGACATCCGCCCCTTCGCCATGGGCCGGACCGAGGTCACCTTCGCCGACTACGACCGCTTCGCCGAAGCGACGGGCCGGGAGAGGCCCCAGGACAACGGCTGGGGCCGGGGCGACCGCCCGGTCATCAACGTTTCCTGGAAGGACGCCGGCGACTATGCTACCTGGCTGAGCGATCAGACAGGCCAGGAGTACCGCCTGCCCAGCGAGGCGGAGTGGGAGTACGCCGCCCGGGGCGGGACCGATACGCCCTTCTGGACCGGGGGTTGCATCGATACCGATCAGGCCAACTACGATGGAAACTACGATTACGGCGGCTGTGGCGCCAAGACCGGCCTTTACCGGCAACAGACCCTTCCCGCCGGCAGCCTGCCCCAGAACCCCTTCGGGCTCTACGATGTGGCCGGAAACGCCTGGGAGTGGGTCGCCGACTGCTGGCACGACAATTACCTGGAGGGCGCCCCGGCGGACGGCGGTGCCTGGCTGGAGTCGAACGGTGGGGACTGTGCCCGGCGTGTGCTGCGCGGCGGCTCCTGGCTCGACTTCCCCAGGTCCCTGCGCTCCGCGTTCCGCTACGGGGACACCGCTGTTGTTGCCAACGTCTACGTCGGTTTTCGTCTCGCCAGGACATTACCCTATTGACTTTTTGCTTTTTCCCTTTTCCGCTTTCTACTGTACCTTGGTCCGGGTCGAGGGCCGGAGCGTCACTGGTGGGGAAGGCTCGCTGTGGCTGCGGCTCAACCGCACCCTCGTCGAGAGCTGCGTCCCTGCCGGCAGGCCGCGCCTGGCTTTCCCGGTCAACCGATACCAGGTGCCTTGACGCCCTGCAGTCGCGTACCTATTCTCCGGAGCGTGGCTACCATCACTTTCGATACCCTGAAGCTCGTTCACCGCCTCGAGGAATCCGGCATGCCGGAGGCCCAGGCCGAGGCCATTGCCGAGGCGTTCAGAGAGGCGTCGAGCGAAGCAGAGCTGGCGACCAAGCGGGACATCGAGCGGCTGGAGCTTCGCATGGAAGGTGAGTTTCGGCTTGTCAAGTGGATGGTAGGTTCCACTTTTGCGGGTGTTGTCGCCCTGATCCTGAAGAGTTTCTTCTAACGCCCACCAAATGGGATAATGTCTACTACCACGATTTTCGACGAGGATGGAATCTCTCTTCAGTTTGGCCGATGTCCGAATACCGCAGAGCACGGGTTCCAGGCGGTACCTATTTCTTCACGGTCGTGACCTACCGGCGACAGCGGTTCCTGATCGAGCCAGAAAGCCGGGGCGCGCTACGGTGCTCGATTGAAGAGGTTCGGGCAAGATTGCCTTTCTTTAACGATGCCTTGGTGTTGCTACCCGACCATCTCCATTGCATCTGGACGCTGCCGGAGGGGGATCGTGATTTTTCAAAGCGGTGGGGGATGATCAAAGCGGGATTCTCGAAGCTCGTCAAGGGACGGTTGCATAAGGCGCAATGGATGAGCATGTCGAAACGGAAGCATCGTGAGTCGACGCTTTGGCAGAGACGGTTTTGGGAGCATGCGATTCGGGACGAAGCCGATTACCGTGCCCATTTCGATTACCTGCACTTCAATCCCGTCAAGCACGGATTGACGAAGCGAGTATGCGATTGGCCTTATTCGACATTTCATCGTTATCGGCAAAGCGGTGTGTATCCGGCGGATTGGGGTCAGGTCGATATCGCTTTTGGCGAAAGGGAGTTTGGCGAATAGAGACATTCGTGGGCGATGCCCACCCTACGGGGAGACAGGTAGGGTGGGCACCGCCCACCAAGAGCAGCCGTGTTTCTCACCGGGTGGGCGGTGCCCACCCTACGCGTCTTTCGTTGCGGCGGATGGCTCAGTCTCCAGAACGAGGCTCCCCTCCTGTTGGCCGATCTTCCGCCGCCGCCATACCAGGTAGATGGCCGGGATGACGAACAGGGAGAGTAGGGGCGCGGTAATCATGCCGCCAACCATGGGGGCCGCGATGCGGCGCATGACCTCGGAGCCGGTTCCGTGCCCGATCATGATGGGCAGCAGGCCGGCGAAGATGACGGCCACGGTCATGGCCTTGGGACGCACGCGCATGACGGCGCCCTCCATGATGGCGGCCTCGAGGTCGGAGATGTTGTGCAGCCGGTCTTCTTCCTCGAATCCCTTCAGGGCGTTGTCCAGGTAGACGAGCATCACCACGCCGAACTCGGCCGCCACCCCGGCCAGGGCGATGAAGCCGACGGCTACCGCGACCGAGAGGTTGTAGTCCAGCAGGTAGATGAGCCAGAAGCCGCCGACCAGGGCGAAGGGCAGGGAGAGCATGACCAGCAGGGCCTCGCCGCTGCTGCGGAAGGTCAGATACAGCAGGCTGAAGATGATGATCAGGGTGAAGGGGACGACCTGCGCCAGCCGCTCCTTGGCCCTGAGCATGTACTCGTACTGTCCGGACCAGGTGATGGAGTAGCCCGGCGGGAGCCGTACCTGGTCGCGCACCGCTGCCCGGGCCTGGCGGACGTAGGTGCCCACGTCCACCCCGCGGATGTCGACGAAGGTCCAGCCGTTGAGGCGGGCGTTCTCGCTCTTGAGCATGGGCGGTCCGTCGACGACCTCGACCTCGGCGATCTGCCCGAGTGGCACCTGGGCGCCGGTGGGGGTCACCAGGGGCAGCTCCCGTAGCTTGACCAGGTCGTCGCGCCGCTCCCGCGGGAAGCGCAGGTTGACCGGATAGCGCTCCAGCCCCTCCACGGTCTGGGTGATGTTGATCCCGCCCACGGCTGCCGCCACGACCCGATTGATGTCCTCGATGTTGAGCCCGACCCGGGCCGCCTCGATCCGGTCGGGGCGGATCTCCACGTAGCGCCCGCCCGCGACCCGCTCGGAGAAGGCTGATGCGGTCCCCGGCACGCCGTGCAGCACACGCTCGATGTCCTTGCCGATGCGCTCGATCTCCTTCAGGTCCGGTCCGGCGACCTTGACGCCGACCGGGGTCTTGATCCCGGTGGCCAGCATGTCGATGCGGGTCTTGATGGGCATCACCCAGGCGTTGGTGACCCCGGGGAAGTGCACCCTCCGGTCCAGCTCGGCGATCAGCTTGTCGATGGTCATGCCCGCGCGCCACTCGGACTCGGGCTTCAGCTGGATCAGGGTCTCGATCATGGTCAGGGGCGCCGGGTCGGTCGCCGTATCGGCCCGGCCGACCTTGCCGAAGACCCGGTCCACCTCCGGCAGGGTGGCAATCAGCCGGTCGGTCTGCTGCAGCAGCTCCCGGGCCTTGCCGATGGAGAGTCCGGGCAGGGTGGTGGGCATGTACATGAGGTCGCCCTCGTAGAGCTCGGGCATGAACTCCGAGCCCAGACCCGAGCCCATTTCCTCCAGCAGGGGAATCCCACGGGTCGCCTGCCGCCAGCGCTTCATGAGCGACTCTTGCCAGTCCTCGATGGCCGCGACGGCGCGCTGCGGCGGACCCTCCGGACGTACCAGCCCGACCGCTTCAAAGGGCCACTTCAGGGGCTCCAGGAGACCTCTGATTCCGTAGATGGGGATCAGCAGGCTGAGAAGGATCAGAACGGACAGCAGGATGGTGACGCGCGGCGCGCCCAGCACGCGTCGCAGAAGCAGGCGGTAGATCCAGATCAGAAAGCGGCTCAGCGGGTTGGTCTCTTCCCGTGGGATGCGTCCGCGGATGAAGTAGCCCATGAGCACGGGCACCAGGGTCACCGCCAGACCGGCAGAGGCGGCCATGGCATAGGTCTTGGTGTAGGCGAGGGGGGCGAACAGCCGCCCCTCCTGGGCCTCCAGGGTGAACACGGGCAGGAAGCTCAGGGTGATGATGAGCAGGGAGAAGAAGAGGGCCGGACCCACCTCTGAGGCCGCCGCGGCGATCACCACCCAGTGCTCCTTGCCCTTGGGCGCATGCCCGTAGGACCGGCGGTAGCGTTCCAGGTGCTTGTGGGCGTTCTCGATCATGACGATGGCCGCATCCACCATGGCACCGATGGCGATGGCGATGCCGCCCAGGGACATGATGTTGGCGTTGATGCCCTGGTGATGCATGATCACGAAGGCGGTCAGCACCCCCAGGGGCAGGGTGACGATGGCCACGAAGGCGGAGCGCAGGTGGAACAGGAAGACCAGGCACACCAGGGCCACGACCACGAATTCCTCGGCGAGCTTCTCCTCGAGGTTGTCCACCGCGCTCAGGATCAGCTCGGAGCGGTCGTAGGTCTCGACGATCTTCACACCCTCCGGAAGGCCCTTCTGCAGCTCGTCGAGCTTGCGCTTGACGCCCGCGATGGTGCTGAGCGCGTTCTCCCCGTAGCGCATGACCACGATGCCGCCCGTGATCTCCCCCTCGCCGTCCAGGTCCGAAACCACCCGGCGCATCTCCGGGCCGATCTGCACCGTCGACAGGTCCCGGAGCAGGATGGGGGTGCCGCGGGAATCGACGTCCACCGGGATCGTCTCGATGTCCTGAATGCCGCGGATGTAGCCGCGGGTTCGGATCATGTACTCGGCCTCCGCCATCTCCACCACCGAGCCCCCGACCTCCTGGTTGGCGGCGCGGACCGCGGCGGTCAGCTTCGAGAGCGGAATGCCGTAGGCGCGCAGCTTCTCCGGGTCCGCAACGATCTGGTACTGGCGCACCATGCCGCCCACTGTGGCCACCTCGGCCACGCCGGGGACGGTCTGCATCTCGAGCTTCAGGAACCAGTCCTGCAGGCTGCGCAGCTGGGCCAGGTCGTGCTTCCCGGAGGGATCGACCAGGGCGTAGCTGTAGACCCAGCCCACGCCGGTCGCGTCGGGCCCGAGCCGTGGCTGGACCTCGGCCGGCAGGCTGGATGCGGCCTGATTCAGGTACTCCAGGACCCGGGATCGTGCCCAGTAGAGGTCGGTGCCATCCGCGAAGATGACGTAGACGTAGGAGTCCCCGAAGAAGGAGTAGCCCCGCACCGTCTGTGCCCCCGGAACCGCCAGCATGGTGGTGGTGATGGGGTAGGTGACCTGCTCCTCGACGACCCGCGGCGACTGCCCCGGGAAGCTCGTGCGGATGATGACCTGGACGTCCGAGAGGTCGGGGATGGCGTCGAGGGGCGTCTGCTTGATCGAGATGATGCCCCACCCCGTGAGCATGAGCGTGGCGAGCAGGACCAGGAAGCGGTTTTTTATCGACCAGCGGATGACTTGTTCCATGCTGCCTCATGCCATGGGTTGGGGCTGAGCCGCGGAGATGTAAAGGCTGCAGAGAGGTTACCGAGATGCCTTGACCAGGGCGTGCGCGAGGTTGGGGCTGTTCGGATTCACGGCGAGCTTGCGCTTCGCAGGCAGAACGACGAGATCCATGTCCTCCATCGGAACCGAGCCGAGCAGTACCTCATCCCCCAAGACCAGTGCACCCACGAAACAGCTCCTGTTCTCGAACAGAACCTCGAGCGGACCTACGTAGGGGACCTTCTGTGTCCGACCGTCGGCGACGGGCACTTCACGCATCCTGTTGACCTCGAGAACGAGCTGTCGCATGACGTGCTCGGGGATGCACAGCATCAATGCACCGGTATCCACCCTCGCATCTACGAGCATTGGCTCGAGATCGGCAAGACGGGGGTTCTTCAGAGTGATCTTTGCGACGACGAATCCCATTGGCTTTTTCAACCTCCAGAAACAAGACGTAACGCCAGTGTACAGAGCGGAAAATGCAATGCCACGTCACCTGCAGAATCCTCTCAACGACCGGAATGCATTTGGCCATCCGGCGGTGATGAATCCGGAGCATTTTCCGCTTCCGACATGCGCATAAAGCTCGCCTGCAGGCTGGACTCGGAATCGATGAGGAACTCCCCCGAGACGACGATCTCGTCGCCCTCTCTCAGGCCCGAGAGGATCTCCACCTCGCCGCCTTCCTGCATTCCGGTCACCACGTCCACGGGGCGAAACCGGCCACCGCCGAGGGCGGTGACCACGCTCTCGCGCTCGCCGGTGACGATGAGCGCCTCGCTCGGTATCTTGAGCACCTCCTTCTTGGGGCCGCCGTAGATCACCACGTCCGCGAACATGTTCGGCTTCAGGACCAGGTCCGGGTTGGGAAAGGCCAGACGCACGCGCAGGGTGCGGGTCTTGGGGTCCAGATCCGGATAGAGGTAGTCCACCACCCCCTTCCACTTCTTTCCGGGATAGGCGGGGACTCTGATCTCGGCCTTCAGTCCAGGCCTCAGCCAGGCGATCTGGTGCTCGAAGACGTCCACCATGACCCACACACGGCTCAGGTCGGCGATGGTGAACATCTCCGTGGCCTTGGTCACGTACATGCCGTCGCGGGCCATCATCTTGGTCACGATGCCGTTGGTGGGGGCGAGCACCGGGACCCGGTTCATGGTCTCCCGGGTGCGCTCGATCTCCGTGATGACGGGGTCCGGGACGTCCAGGAGACGCAGCAGGTTGCGCGCCTTTTCGGCCTTGACGCCGGCAACGCCCCGCTCTCGGGGCTCGAGGGCGAGCAGAAAATCCACCTGGGCCGATAGGATGTCGGGTGCGTAGAGCTCGGCCATCTGTTGCCCCTTCTTCACCGGCTCGCCCTCTGCGCGCAGGCTCAGGCCCTCGATCCAGCCCTCCGCTCGCGGGTGCACGTGGGCCAAGGTCGTCTCGTCGTACTCCACCCGGCCCAGGGTTCGGATGTACTTCCAGAGGGTCCCGCGCTCCACCTTTGCGGTGCGGACGCTCATGTTCTGGATCACGGCATCGCTCAGCGTGACCTCCGGACGCTTGCCCTCGTCCGGGTCCATGAGCTTCTCTACCAGCGTCATGCCGCAGATGGGACAGTTTCCGGGCTCGTCCTTGACGATCTGCGGGTGCATCGGGCAGACGTATTTCGGATCCAGGTGCTTGGCGGCGTGCTCCAGGGCACTGTCGTCCATGGCCGCGGCCAGGGGCTCGCTCGGGGTCGGGGTCTCGTCGCTGCAAGCGGTCGACAGAAAGAGCAGCAGACAGGCGGCCAACAGGTGACCCGCCATTCGGCGCGAAGGTGAATCGGACATGGTTGTCTCCAAGGGCCTGCACCGCAAGCCGAGCGCCCGGATATCAGGCTCCGGGACGCCTCGGTCGCGGTAGAGAAAAGGGCGACCTCGAGGGTCGCGGGATCTCGGGGGCTATCCCTGAAGAGAGATGGGAGGCCGGATCATCCGATCGGGGACGAAATGGTAGAAGTGGTTCGGACCCCTGGCGGTCTTGACGTGGGAGATGGGCGGTGGGCTCGGCCAGTAAGCGGAAACCAGCTGGTGGCAGCCACCGAGGAAGAAGCCGAGGGCGCACTTCTGGCAATCGAGCATGGAACCGGCATTATCGGCGTCTGTCGAGGCAGATGCTCCCATATGGAGGGGGCATGAAAGGGCGGTTCCGCTCGCGCGGGCATGCTTGCAGGCCATCGTGGAGGACGCGAGAAGCTGCACCTGCAGCGTGAGGAGGCACAGCAGGATCAAGAATCGGGCGAAGGAACGATGGAAGCTCGGGCGTAGCACCGGTGAAATCGAGATATGCCCCGGAAAGTCAGCAAGACCGTGCACGACATTATCACCGGTGTTACCGGGTGGTCTACTGTTTCTGCATAGCCATGCCCTTGCGGCGCTCAGGATCGCCCATCAGGCGGGGCGGATGCGGAAAGCATTGTGGTCTCATCGATGACATTCAGTATGGCGTGCCGTCTTTGTGTGAGAAGTGCCACTTTTCATCTACGAGGGACGCTTGAAGATCATCATCGGGATAGTTGACCTCGTCTCCCGACGTTCTATCGCCAATCTCCAGTGGGCATGGCGGAGCGCGGAAGCAGCGCTCGGCGCTAAACGTGTGAAGTTGACTCCGAAGTTAACAAGGCCAAAGAAGTCACCGAGCTGCCGCTTCTCTCTGCCTGCCACACGTGAGGCGAATGGCTCCGGATAAACGGAAGGTGCGGCGCGTGGCGGCACCTCGACGGAATTTATTGCGGGAATTCTTCTCTTTCCTGTCATAATGGTTATCAACGCCGAGCCACAGGCTCGCTCTCTCAAAGCTGATCAGTCGGTAAAATCGATCGTGTGATGAGTGCCGTCACAGAATGGCTTGTTTTCCGAATGTCCGCATCGGCAAAGTGTCATCCGGTTGCGAATTTCAATCGGCTGCCCGTCGGAGCGCTCGATAAGGATGCCGCCCGTCACCCACAGTGGGCCATCCGTCACTACTGCGATAGCTGCAGGCAGGTCGGGCTCGCATGCCAGGTTCTCGGCAGAAGTATCATTATCGCTGCTGACCTCGTAGGTAAGTGTGCCGGACGGACACCGTTCCACCATTGCAATTACCTGGCTTCGTATCCGCACATCACTTGCCGAGCGCATCAAGTCGTTCACGTTACCGAAGTGGTTATAACAAAAGCCGGCATGGGAGCACAGGCTGAGATCGCTTTTTACGCGAATATTGGTCCCTTCCTCGAGTTCTTCGCCTTCGATGACTTTTTGGCGTTCGTCTGTGAGCTTGGTATCTGCCGTTTCCGTTCCGCCGAAGGGTATGCTTGTGTGGGTGCCGTCACAGAAGGGTTTATTCTTCGACTCGCCACACCGGCACAATGCGTAGTCCGCCGATACTGCTATCGCATCTACTTTGCGCCAGGTCAGTGACTCCTCCATTTCGGAGCTGATCACTTCCTTTCTGTTCAGAGCGATGCCGCCCTGTATTCGATAGGGTCCGTTCACGCTGATGGATATCTTCGCTCGTGACGCGTTGCTGGTCGTTCGATCCTCAGGCGGTATGTACTCGAAGCTGGGCCCGGCGCAGTTTGGGCCGCTTCCAACGGGTAACTGCATCAGGTCGACTGCGAGGTTCTTGAGCTCTGCCATTGCGACAATGGATGCAACTAGCTTCTCAGGCTCACCGTTGAATGCCTGTTGCATAATTCCAAGGATCTCACTGTAGGTCATGTTGAACCGTGACGTCGCAATTTCGACTTCACTCCCTGCCGGATATGCGCCTGAGCGAGGATTGGCTTGCATGTTGTAAACCGCATCCCAGTCCACCTCGAAGGTTTCACCTGTAGGTCCGCTCTGTGGAGTATCACCCTGTTGGTAGTAGCGCCCTTCGAGAATCTGGCTCAACCGATAATAATGGCCGATCTCTTCCCGCTCATGGTGGAACATATTGCTGTCGCCATCCCAGATCGAGCCGTAATCCATCCCTTCACCCTGCTCGATGATCTCCTCCAGGGCCTCGAGCGCGGAGCCCAGGTCGGTAACCGCGATAATCCTGCCGCTGCCACCGTAGCCGAAACTGTGATCATGAATCTGCCTGCCCGGGTCACCGCAGAATAGACGTCCCTGCCCGAGCTTCTTGGATAGTTGAATCAACCCGTTTTGAATCGATTCATAGAACTGGGCAATCGTCTCGTAATGGTCATCTTCAGGTGGTGAGCCCTCAGCTTCGGGCTTTTCAGCCTTCATCAGCGTTTCAATCGCCGGCCTGGAGAATTTCCGCAGTGTCAGGTCGAAGCTACGGTTGCTATGAGGAAGATAGGTAGGATAAGTGGCAGTAAAACCCGGCTTATCCAATTGCGGGCTGCCGCCAACTGCATTGAGAATATTTGCCGCCAAAGTCATGTGAAGCATCTCCTCCAGGAATATGCTGCGCAGGATTTCGGTTGCTTCCTGGTTATGCCCATCCTTTATCGAATAAAACGCACAAAGATAGGGTGGGATGGTGGTATTCTCGACCTGGATAGCCCATTGAAGGTGTGTACGCAGGCTTTCGATAGTGCTCACTGTCATAGCTGTTATCTCGCAAACTCGCACGTTGGTTCTAGGAGGCTACGTCGATAATCACGAGTAGCCAGAAAATCACATTTTGCGGACGGCTGCATGTGCTCGTTAGAGTTTTAACTGTTTTGATTGCTAAAATACCCATACGTCAAGAAATGCAGTACTTGCTTCTTGAGATGGATAGCCGCGATTTATTGTATGATATCCGTGTAGCTCGAGATATTTTTGCATAGACCGCATTGAATATACAGTGCGCCCCATTCCGTGAAGCAAAATAACGCATTCTCTGCTGGTTTTATTTGCCCGGCTCACGACGTTAAAGAACGATAGAACAATAATGGCAAAATATGTGTATTGCGTCCCATTTGATGGGGCAATAGGAAAGAGAAACATCCTGTAGCTATGTGGACGAGTCCGCATCCCTGCGGACCGGCCCGAGCTGAAGCCGTGTGGTCAACCCGTGGACCGCGCCGAAGGCTTGGCACATTTGGCGCGCCTGGAGGGATTCGAACCCCCGACCGTCGGCTTCGAAGGCCGATGCTCTATCCATCTGAGCTACAGGCGCGTGTGGTAGCTGTGATCGAAAGTCTTCTTGGGCGATGACCGTCAAATGACATATCGCCTCAGCCATAGAATTTTACAGTCTTCACCGCGCTTTCCGCAGTTTGCATGATCTCCAAGGGATGGCCGTAGAGCTTGAGGCTGGTTCCGGGGTCGGGGATGGTTTCCATGTAGTCGATGATCAGGCCGTTCAGCGTCTTGGGGCCGTCGGTCGGCAGCTTCCAGCGCAGGGCACGGTTGAGCTCGCGGACACTGATGCCGCAATCGATCAAGAGGCTGCCGTCCCCCGTGCGATGGATCTCGCCGATGGTGTCCGCCGGGTCCGACGCGAACTCCCCCACGATCTCCTCAAGCAGGTCCGTAAGGGTGATCAGCCCTAGGAAGTCCCCGTACTCGTCCACGACCAGGCCGACGGGCTGCTTCTCGCCCTGGAAGTTGCGCAGCTGCTGGTAGAGGTGTGTGCCTTCGGGGACGAAGTAGGGCTCGTGGGCGATCTCGCACAATTGCTCCTTGTCGAGCCTCTTTTCCAAGACCATGCGCAAGGCATCGCGCATATGGACCATGCCGATGACGCTGTCGATGCTGCCGTCGAATAAGGGGAGCCGTGTGTAGGCGGCATTCCTGAGAGTGGTGAGGATCTCTTCTTCGGAGTCCCGGATGTCGATCCCGTCCACCTCGTTGCGGGGGATCATGATGTCCTCGACCGTCGCATTCTCCAGATCCAGGATCGCCAGCAGCATGCCTTGGCTCCGCTTCGGGATCATGGCCCCCGCCTCGCTGAGGACTGTGCGCAGCTCCTCGCGGGAGAGGGCATTGCCCTGATCGTCCTCGGGCCGAACGCCGAGCAGATGCAGCAGACCGTTCGCCACCCAGTTGACCGACCACACCAGGGGATAGAGCAGCTTCAGGAGCGGCGTGTAGATGAAGGACGCTGGGTAGGCGAGGCGCTCCGGGTGCATGGCCGCCAGGGTCTTGGGGGCGACCTCGGCGAAGATGAGTATGACGAGGGTCAGGATGCCCGCCGCCGCGGCGATCGCCCCTTCCCCGCCGACGCGCAGGGCGATGACGGTTGCCAGTGACGAGGCCAGGATGTTGACGAAGTTGTTGCCGAGCAGGACGAGACCGATCAAGCGATCGGGACGCTCCAGCAGCGCCCGCGCCAGGGTGGCACCCTTGTCGCCCTGCCGCGCTCTGTGCTCCAGGCGGTAGCGGTTGAGCGTCATGAGCGCCGTCTCCGAGCCGGAGAAGAACGCAGAGAGCAGGATGAGGAAGAAGAGGGAGATGAGCAGTCCGGGAAGTGGGATATCGCTCAATTTACGAGCTCCTGCTCCGAGAAGGATTCCGTCCGATAGCGGCTGATTCGGATGCCGTCGGACCAGTGATCCGGGTGCAGCCCTGCCTTTTGTTTGAGATGGCGCAGGAAATCCCGCGGCTGGGGCAGGCTCTCCCAGACCGTGGGCAGGAAGGTCCCGCGGGCGTTCCCTGCTTCGAGGATCAAGCCGTCCCGGCCCGGCTCGATCATTTGCAGCAGCTCCTCCTCGGAGCCGAAGGTGAGGGGCTCCGAAGGGCTCAGTACCGAGATCTCGATGGACAAATCGGCGAGCTCCGGCTCCGTCAAAGGAGGAAACCTCGGATCGCGAAAGGCGGCGGCGAAGGCGTTCTCAGCGACATCGAGCACCAGGGGTTGGATCGCCTGGAGATGCCCGATGCACCCGCGCAGTGCACCCCGCTCATGCAAGGTCACGAACGCGGCCCGCCGCTCCGCAAGGACCGGCGGGTAGTCGGAGAGATCCAGGGGGATCGGGCGCCCCTCGCGCAGCCCATTCTCGATAGACTCTCTGGCGAGCGCCAGGAGGATGCGACGTTGCGCGGGCTCGAGCAGATTGGCGTCAGCTGAAGGCATAGGCCCCGTATCCCACCACTTGATTGCGGGGTCCGGCGGTATCTCCGGAGTTGCGAAGGTCCAGGGTGCGAGCCTTCAGGCCATGGAGCCTCGCCTCGCGCAGCAGACCGTTCAGGGGATTGCGTCCGCACGCCTGATTGTAGCCGATGGCCTCCGGATGCAACCCCTCGATGGCACGGCTGGTCTCGGCGTCGATGGCCTTGGCGCTTTCGTAATCGAGGTAATGGCTGAGATCCGAGCTGATGACGATGAGTGTCTCGTCTCCGCCCCAGAGACGCTCCATGACCTGGGCCACCTCCTCGGTCCCAGCATCGCCCACCAGGAAGGGGACGATGCGAAATCCCTCTAGGATCAGCTGGAGGAAGGGCAGTTGCACCTCGAGGCAATGCTCGCCTTCGAATGGCGCCTCGAGCCGGCGGACCTGCGGCAGATCGCCGATCGACTCGTACGCCGCCAGGTCCACCGGAATCGAGCCCAGGGGGGTGAGGAAGGTCTCGGCGGCGCTATAGGCCAAGCCGCTGAAGGCAACGCGGTGCGACGGTCCGAACAGAACGACCCGGGAGATCTCCTCGGCACGCGCAGCCAGCTGCGCATAGGCGGTAGCGGCGATGGGCCCCGAATAGATGTAGCCGGCATGGGGGACGACGATGGCCTTGGGCGGTTTTCCGCGATCGCCCCCCGCGGCCGCGAGGAAGGACAGAACCTCTTGCCGCAGCTCCTCGGGATCGGACGGATAGAACATGCCGGCTACGGCGGGCTCTCTGGTGCTTTTCATGATAGCGACTCACGCTTACGCGATTTGCTTGTCTAATATTCTAGATGAAGGGGAAATAGGTGACTAACGATGAGAGTCCAACCGAGTCATTACCCGACACGCTATTGGCACCGACTGGAGGACGGTCGCATCCAGTGCGACCTCTGTCCGCGGGAGTGCAAGCTCAAGGAGGGGCAGCAGGGATTGTGCTTCGTACGCGCCTGCGAGGAGGATCAGATCGTGCTCACCAGCTACGGACGCTCGAGCGGCTTCTGCGTGGACCCGATCGAGAAGAAGCCCTTGAACCACTTTCTGCCGGGCACCCCGGTGCTGTCCTTCGGAACCGCCGGCTGCAACCTGGCCTGCAAGTTCTGTCAGAACTGGGATATGAGCAAGTCCCGGGAGATGGACACCCTGGCCGCGAGCGCCTCGCCCGAGGCCATCGCCCGCAAGGCCGGGGATCTGGGATGCCGAAGCGTCGCCTATACCTACAACGACCCCGTCATCTTCCTCGAATATGCCCGGGATACGGCCCTGGCCTGCCGCGAGCGCGGCATCAAGAGCGTGGCGGTGACCGCCGGCTATATCAATCCTGGCGCGCGAGAGGACTTCTTCTCCGTCATGGACGCGGCCAACGTGGACCTCAAGGCGTTTACGGAGGACTTCTATCACCGCCTCTGCGGCGGGCATCTGGCGCCGGTCCTGGAAACGCTGGAATACCTGGTGCACGAGACCCGGGTCTGGATCGAGCTCACGACCCTGCTCATCCCCGGCCACAACGATTCCGACGCCGAGCTGGAGCGCATGTGCGCTTGGGTCGTGGAGCACCTGGGACCGGACGTCCCCATGCATTTCAGCGCCTTCCATCCCGACTGGAAGATGCGGGATGTACCGCCGACCCCGCCGGCGACGCTGACCCGGGCACGTGAGATCGCCCGGCGCGCGGGGGTGCGCTATGCCTACACGGGCAATGTCCATGACCCCGCGGGGGGAAGCACCTGGTGTCACAACTGCGGGGCGCTGCTCATCGAGCGGGACTGGTACCAGCTCGGGACCTGGGGGCTGACGGCGGAGGGCAGGTGTGCAGCCTGCGGCACCCTCTGCGCAGGCCGCTTCGAAGCCGAGCCCGGGACCTGGGGCTCCAGGCGTCTGCCCATCGCGATGTCGGCATGATGGCGCTCTGAGGACGACCAATGCGACTGCGCAAAGTGACGGAAACAGGATGTAACCTCACCGCAATGAGCAGGTCAGAGTTTGTGAAAAATTCGTACGCCGTCACGAGGGCGGAGCCGGGCGTTCGAGTTTTTCACAAGCTCTCAGCCCCGAAGGGGCGTGACAGAAGATCCCGGATCCACCATCCCGGGGGTCTCCCGCAGGAGACTGCCCGAGAAGCGCAGATACCCCTTCCTTTTTCTTGCCCAGGTTCGATAGAGTCTCGCTCGGAACGGCGCCCGACCGCGACACTGCCGGTGGGCGCCTACCGGACGACGGCAGACGACGAAGCAACTCCCGGACCCAAAGGAGCCATTCCCCATGCTCACCAAGAAGATCGAAGTGATCGACCCGGACCAGGCGGACGCCCTGCTCGCACCGGCCTACGGACGCCGCGGAATGATCCGCCCGGCCCCCAAGTACCGCCTCCCCGACCACGAGATGCCCCCGGATACAGCCTACGACATCATCCGCGACGAGCTGATGCTGGATGGGAACGCGCGCCTGAACCTGGCGACCTTCGTCACCACCTGGATGGAGCCCCAGGCCGAGAAGCTGATGGCCGAGGCCTTCGACAAGAACATGATCGACAAGGACGAGTACCCGCAGACGGCGGCCATCGAAGAGCGCTGCGTAAACATCGTCTCCAACCTCTTCAATGCCCCGGACCAGGGTGTCGGTGCCTCCGCCATCGGCTCCAGCGAGGCGGTGATGCTGGCCGGCATGGCCCTCAAATGGCGCTGGAGGGACCGTCGCCGCGCTCAGGGCAAGAAGACCCATAGGCCCAACTTGGTCCTCGGCGCCAACGTCCAGGTCGTCTGGGAGAAGTTCTGCCGCTACTGGGACGTGGAGCCCAAGTACATCCCCATGGAAAAGGGGCGCTACGTGATCACACCCGAAGAGGTGCTGGCGCGCACGGACGAGCGAACCATCGGCGTGGTCGCCATCCTGGGGACGACCTTCACCGGCGAGCTCGAGCCCATCGAGGCCATCCACGAGGCACTGGCTCGCCAGAACGAGCAGACGGGCTGGGAGATCCCGATGCACGTGGACGCCGCCAGCGGCGGCTTCGTCGCTCCCTTTCTCCATCCGGACCTGAAGTGGGACTTCCGCTTGCCGCTGGTCAAATCCATCAACGTCTCGGGCCACAAGTACGGGCTGGTGTACCCCGGGGTCGGCTGGGTGGTCTGGCGCAGCCACGAGGACCTTCCGGAAGACCTGGTCTTCCGGGTCAACTACCTGGGCGGGGACATGCCCACCTTTACCCTGAATTTTTCACGTCCGGGAAACCAGATCGTCGGTCAGTACTACAACTTCCTGCGCCTGGGCCGGGCCGGCTACACCCAGATCATGGAGACGCTGCGCGACACCGCGATGGACCTCGCCGCGGCCATCGCGGAGATCGGGCCCTTCGAGCTCGTCAGCGACGGCAGCAGCATCCCGGTATTCGCCTTTAAGCTCAAAGACGAGGTCACCGACTACAGC
>Ga0210085_1000065_pt1 | contig 47853 bp, 45 predicted proteins | sample China_Galinas_PW_5_FD_184866 | JGI IMG/M metagenome (GOLD analysis project Ga0210085, IMG submission 184866) | Wetland microbial communities from San Francisco Bay, California, USA, that impact long-term carbon sequestration - China_Galinas_PWC_D1... | ecosystem: Environmental > Aquatic > Marine...
CATAGGTCTCATCATAAGGTCGTAAATTCTGTAACCCCAGGTAGAGAGGGTCATTTAATAATTTTTCGTTATTCGTTCCGACGTCAATACACACGGGCAAACAGGATAAGGGATGGATGCCGGCACAGGCGGTATAAAGGCAAAGTTTCCCCACTGGGATTCCCATTCCGTCAACCCCGAGATCCCCGATCCCGAGAATTCTTTCACCGTCGGTGACGACGATAATACGAACGTCTTTGTGGGGCCAGTTTTTTAAAATTTTGCGTATTCGCCCCTTGTTATTTGCTGCAACATAAACGCCTCGGGCTTTCCTGAATATATGCGAAAACTCCTGACATGCCTGTCCGACCGTGGGGGTATAGATGATCGGCATCATTTCTTCGAGGTTCTCTTCAACTACTTTATAAAACAACGTGATGTTGCGATCGTAAAGCGCCATCAGTGTAATATATTTCCCAAGGTCGGTAGGTTTTCTGCGGAAGCTTTCCAAAACCTTGTCACATTGCTGTTCCATCGTCAGATTCCGTGGGGGCAAAAGTCCCCGAAGCTCTAGTTTGTCTCGTTCCGCTTCAGAAAATGCCGTTCCCTTGTTCAAAAACGGGTCTTGAAGCAGTTTCAGACCGACTGGTAATTTATCTGGAATGTGAGGCATTCTCCATGTTCCTTTCTGTGAATCTTTTAGCCCGTCTACCACTGCCATTCCTAACATTATGGGGCAAAATAAAAATTTTCATCCGCTACGACGATTCCTTCTTGTTCGCCATGGTGTAAGTCACAAAGCCTCCACTCAGGTTTTTGGACTTAAAACCGTTTTGGACCAGAATTCTGTGCCCCAGATACCCCCTAAAACCCACGGCACAAAACGGAATATATGTTTTTTCCTTATCGAGTTCGGTGAGTCTGTTTCTTAGTTCATCAATAGGAATATGTATGGCATTTTCGATCTTTCCCACATGCTTCAACTCAAACTGGGTGCGAAGATCGATCAACATCGCACCTTTTTTTTGAAGCGAGTCAAGTTCACTCCAATGGGCAATGTCCATATCCCCTTTAAGAATATTGGCAGCCACGAAGCCGCAAATGTTGATGGGGTCTTTTGCAGATGAATACGGCGGTGCATAAGCCAGTTCGAGTTCTTCGAGGTCGTAGACGGTCATTTTTGCCCGAATGGCGGTGGCCAGCACATCGATCCTCTTGTCCACACCCTTTTTTCCCACTATTTGAGCTCCCAGCACTTTACCGGTACCCGGGGAAAAAAGAATTTTTACCGATGTGTTGGTGGCACCCGGATAATAGCCTGCATGGGAACCGGAATGAGTGTAGGAAACAAAATAGGGAATGTCATGCTTTTTCAAAAACTTTTCGTTAGCACCGGTAGACGCCAGGACCATATCGAAGACCTTGACCACTGAAGTCCCCAGCGTTCCGGAAAAGATGGACTTTCTACCCAAAGCATTGTCTGCGGCAATACGCGCCTGTTTGTTGGCAGGCCCTGCCAGGGCGGTCAGTGTGGGAAATCCCGTGACGATGTCTCTGACCTCCACCGCATCTCCCACAGCATAGATGTTCGGATCGGAAGTCCTCATGGTGTCATCAACCACGATGCCGCCGGTTGAGCCTATTTTCAACTCCGCCTGTTTGGCCAGGGAATTTTCGGGTCTGATGCCAACGGAAAGCAGCACCAGGTCACATTCAATTTCGTGTCCTTTTTGCATGGAGACCAGAATTCGGTCACTGGCTTTTGAAAATGATTTTACACCGTTTTCAAGCTCGAGTTCCACGTTTTTGGCTTCAAGATGGTCATGAATCAGGGTCGCCATTTCATAGTCCAAAGACGGCATCACCTGGTCGAGCATCTCTACGATGGTCGTTTTAACGCCTCTCTCGGTCAGGTTTTCGGCCATCTCGAGACCGATAAAACCGCCGCCCACCACAACGGCGCATTGGGGGTTGCGCTCATCCACAATCTTTTTGATTCGGTCTGAATCGGGTATATTTCGAAGGTGAAAAATGTTTTCCAGTTCAATGCCCTCCAGAGGCGGCTTGATGGGTTCGGCCCCGGGAGATAAAATCAGCTTGTCATAATTTTCCCGGTATGTTTCCCCTGTAATGGTATTTTTTATCTCAACGGCTTGTTCTTTGGAGTTGATACCAACGACTTCGGAGAAAATACGCACATCAATGTTATAGCGCTGTTTGAATTCTTCCGGAGTGGCCAAAAGAAGGTGATCGCGTTTTTTGATGACATTTCCGATATAATAGGGAAGACCGCAGTTGGCAAAGGAGATATATTCTCCCCGCTCAAAAACGACAATTTCAGCATCTTCACTCACCCTTCTTGCCCGGGCCGCTGCCGTAGCGCCTCCGGCAACACCACCAACAATAACCAGTTTAATACCCATGTCTTTCCCCCAATGTTTCTTTTTTAATCGGTCCCCATCAAGGGTATCACGTGTACGTCAACCACCTTAACACCCGGCACGGTTTCTGCAATTTGTTTGATTCTATCTGTTGCTTTTTGCTGCTGACTTAAGGGAAGCTCTATTTTAACAAAGCCAGAGCCGTCTTTGGCTGTAACCTCTGACGTTGGAAATTCATCAACCAAGGCGGTTTTTAGTTCGGCAGCCAATGTCAGATCATCGAGAATCTTTTGAGATTCGGGTGTTGTTTGGAAACAAGACATTCTTGCAGCATATAATATAAGACCCACCGCATCGTCCACTTTTTTTGTTTTGATATGAACGACCAAATCGTAGAGACTAGAATCCCGGGTATCACGACCGTATAGTTGCAAACCCCATTTGCGGCGCTCATCATCATCTTTTCTCAAAATATATCGTGCTTCGTCAGCAGGAATATTTTCCCGTTTCATTTCTTCTTTGACCCGGTATTCCAAGTCGGAAATAACACGCACCTTGAGAACATGGGGAATATCTTGGAGGAAAAAATGACCTGCCAGTCCATGATAGACGACATTGTCTTTCTGCACGTTTGTTAACAAGGCAGAACGAAGATAAGCAATATACTTTTCCTTTCCGTAAGTGAATCGGTCGAGTACAGAAGGGGCATCATGAATTGCCCGAACCAGCTTAATTTCCGGAATATGAAATTTTTCAGAAGCTTCAAGGAGAATTTCTCGTGATATACATTGATAGCCCAGTTCTTGAGCAACTTTTTCAGCGACTTCTTTCCCCCGACTGTAAGATCCTCTTGAGATGGTGATAATGGACATTTTAAACTCCTTTCAGTAATAAAAATAGAAATATACAACTCAAATTCATATGGTTTTAAACGAATATGGAAAAGAGTCTCCCTGTTAAATGTTTATCAATTCGAATGTGTAATGTCTATCATAATCTTTTGCACCGGCAAAAGCGAACAAATCCCCCGAAGTCTGTTGAAGCGCAGCAAAAATTTCGCCTATCGGGTCGGAACACAGCGTAGATCCCGATCCTTTACATTTTGCCTTGTCTTCTTTTCAACTTGTGGGACAATGGCATGCTTTGGGGGTTATTCGAGATATTTTTGATCGAAAGCAATTGGATAACAGTAGTCGGTTGACAATACCGATATCATGAGGTAATTGAGTGAAAATCAGCGTAGTTGTGAGATGGGTTCTAATAAAAGAATACAGGGAAAGTTGTTCATAATAAATGAGAAAGGAGAGGTTATGGACTATGGGTGTAATGTGAGGAAGGTAAGGAAAATCATAAAAATTCGACGTTTTCAAAATAAAATTGCACACGTTAAAAGTTTCTTTGAATGTGGCACAAACAAAAAATTCAACATATTAACCACCGGAAATTATCTGTTGATTTTTACTTTGCTGTTTTTTTGTTTCGTGACATCAGGCTATGCCATAGATGTTACCCTCAAATGGACCCCGAATAATGAGTCAAACTTGGCAGGCTACACAGTTTTTTATCGTCAGGAAGGTCAGCCATATAATTATACCACCCCATACTGGGAGACCACAGATCCCGCATGCACGATTTATGATCTGGATGAAACTCAAACGTATTATTTTACAGTAAGAGCATTCAGTACTGAAGGTTTTCAAAGTGGTAATTCCAACGAAGTATGTCTTGAAGCTGGAACCCCCACAGGCAATTAGTCGCCAATAATAGACGCCGGATCAGACCCGAACTATGGGATTTCGCATATGCACCATTAACATTTTAAAAATTTATTTTCGCTTATTCCCTTACGGTCCTAAAATCGTCACTCTGTTTCATCCATCCCGTAATGGGATGTGCTTTCTTATCTTGACGCGTTGTGTTCCAATCGCTGCCCTTTCGGGTATGTATCGGCATAAGCCATTATCAAAGAGCAAAATTTAAATCTCAAATGTCTCAGACAGATCCAGACAGCATTAATCGGCATTCGAAAAAAACGAAAGTTCGAAATCAAATTAAAATGGAATCAATTATTTTGCTGTTCTCAACCATAGCTGTAACCGGTCTGGCTGTTTTCATTATCTTTTGGTTGTTTGTCGTTCATATCATATAAAGGTATTATACCTAAGATGGCCGCAATATGTTCTGATAAAGGGTTATAAAACTGATGTGTTTTCGACATTCGCTATAGATCGAAAAGGAATTGAACATTTTAAACGGCTGAAACAAGAGTCGTCGTTCGAGTTTTAGATGACGAATTATGTACTCGTGGCCTTCAAAAAGTGAAAGGAGAAATAACATGAACAAAGCAGATTTGGTCAATGAGGTAGCCAAGGCCTTAAAAACCAAAAAGGATGCCCAGGCAGCCGTGGACGTTGTTCTTTCAAGTATTACCGAGGCATTGGGGAAAGGAGACGCCGTATCATTGGTTGGATTCGGCACATTTAAGGTGACAGAGAGAAAGGCTCGTAAAGGCAGAAATCCTCAGACAGGAGAAGAAATATATATTGCGGCAAGTAAGGTGCCAAAATTTGTTGCAGGAAAGGCTTTGAAGGAGGCCGTGAAATAATTATTTGTTTATAGATGAGAAGAGATAAAGGCAGCGTCAAAATGACCCTGCTTTTTCTATTTGTACGCCCGGCAGGGCGAACGCATTCAATTTTGGTTTCTACCTGTAATAATAGCCAAATAAAAATTTCGAACTCTAATTTCAGATTTAGATTGAGGTAAATGATTCGTATATGCTAAAAAACAATAGCGGTGTGACATCATCCCCTCGAATTTTTTTACTCATCAAAAAAATGGGTCAAAATTGCAAAAGTTCACCTTGACAATCGTCTTATTAATTATCACCCTTTTCGGAATAGTACTGTGTTTTTCCTCTGAAACCAGAGCATATGATTATATGGTTAGACCAAAAGATACGTTAAGCGAGATCACACTCATGTTCACCGGCACCCATTATTATCGTAAAATTGCACAGCAAAACCGGATTTCAAATCCCGATTTAATATATCCGGGAGATATCATTAGGCTGCCTTCATCAAGGCCCATTGAAACCCTCAGAAACTACCTTTCCGCAATATATGAATCAGAAGAAATAAAAGCATATAAATTGCTCTCTGCCAACACGCGTTCAAATATTTCTTATGATGAATTTAATAAAGCGTTAGATAAGATCACGTTTTATAATTTAGACTCAATGCGTATCTGTGCAGATTTTATTGACAATGAGAGTCATATCTTACAAATAAAGATATGGTTAGCGCAAGATCCCGCAAGTTGGGGATTTAACTTGATTAGAGAAAAATACAAGTGGTACATATTGTTATTTGATCTCAATCCAACAAATCCACAAGATGACGGATTTATCGAATGGAAATGTAATGGATCATACAAACCTCAGACGACCACGACTGTGACTCAAAACGAGCCGATCCGTTATTCGGAACGAAGATGATTTGGCTTCTGCCAGGTTCCTTCTATAAGCGGTTTCAAAACCTTCAATCAAATTCAACGTCAAGGCGGACCGATGGATTCAACCGCATGAATATATATAATATTTCGAGTATTGAATCCATCGGCCCAACACAGGAATTGGGCCTGAGGGGAGGTTTTTAAACCACTTCTAAACATATTGCCAGCCTAAAGATGAGCCTTCGTTTTAAATTTAACCATACTTCATAATCATCAATAACCATGAACCTCCAAAGTCATGCACAGAAAATCGTGCATCAATGCACAGTATTTTGTGCATTGATGCACTGAAAGTGATAAGAACATTGGAGTGGGCCGTTGTCATTGCGGATCGATCAATACCGAAAATAAGCGGTCTTGAATTTTTGAAAAAGGTTTGGGTAGATTCGCCTCATACAATGGGAATAATGATGTGCGACGACAATTAAATTGCGGGAAAACTTGATATGTCGGATTCCGAATGCGTTTATCGATTTGTCAAGAAGCCCCTGAAAAAAAATGAAATTAAACAAGCGGTAAAAACGGCCATTGAGTATTATGAAACCAATGTCGGTAGCAAAGAGCATGCAATTTCAACCTAAAACACCCTTTAAAAGACGGAGCTTTACAATGTGTGTTGGTAAGTATCTCGAGTTTCGCACCCCAATATCTCTAAAAAACCTTATAAATAGGCAATAATTAGTGTTCATCCATGAATCTAAAACGAACACAATGGGTGCCCAATTCAGAAATGAGCAATTTTTGTTCTGATCAAGGCCGCACAAGGGTTTGCGGTCCCCGCAAAGCGGGACAGGAAGGCGTACGTCTGTACGCCGCAGCCGGAAACCCGCGGAGAACGCCGATCAGGACAAAAATGGCCAATTATGGATGGGCACTAATTAACAGGCTGAAATAATTTTTTTGTCCGCCTCAGCGTAACTCCCTGATTTCCCATCTCAAAGTCCGAAATCTTCGATGTGACCTTACGAAGAATTTCTAATTTTTGTAATGGAAATTTAATTTGTATCCGATATAGATTTATAAATAAAAACTCATTCGTATGGTTCCAAAAAGAGAAATTATGAAAAGAATTTCATAATAAATGGAAATATTTTTCATAATCTTTGACAGTTTTAATGTTGCCTGTCGAATATAACCATTTGGTATTATAACAAATATATATGTTTGAACAATTTGGCACGATTTGTGCCTAATTATGCATAATTATTAAGCTAAAACATACATTGAAAAAGAATTAATAAAAGAGCGTGCCACTCAACTTCAACACCCAAAAAAAAGATCACGTGACAGCCAAGCGTTTTTATGGTCATACTTAAAAAGAAAGTTTGAGATGGCACTTATAAGTGGCTTCTCTGGTATGCGTGCATCTTATTCTTCGGTCGACCGTATATGTTGATATATAACTTTAGAATGCACCGAAGTTAATAACCGCAATTGGGGAAGCCCTTATATTTAGAATAATTCCATCATGATAAACAGCACTATTTCATACAAAAAAAGTACTTGTATTCCCTATATTTTTCCCTTTGCCCTTTTTGCAGTCTGCATCTATGCGGGCCTCCTCTTCAATATTTCCCAACGCTTTATGTATCCGGTAAAAACCGTTTTGGTAGCTTCGAGCCTGATTTACTTTTGGAATGTCTACAAACAAGAAATCCGATTTTCATTTAGCTGGCTGCCTGTCATCTCCGGAATTTTAGTCTTCTGTATATGGGTGTTTTTTGAAGGGATGTATCCTCAGATCGGACATTCAGAGTTTAATCCTTATAACCACGCAAGCGGTTATGGTGTATATTTTATTATTACTTTCAGGCTGATCGGCGCCACTTTGGTTGTTCCTTTAATGGAAGAGTTGTTCTGGAGATCGTTTGCCTTAAGATTTGCTATAAAATCTGACTTTAAATCCGTGCCGCTCGGGCAGTTTTCATGGTTCTCTTTTATTTTCATTTCTATTCTTTTTGGACTTGAACATGAACGCTGGCTTGTAGGAATTATTGCAGGAATGGTATATTCAGGCACCCTCTATCGAAGCAAAAACCTATTTGATCCCATCTTGTCCCATGCAATAACAAATTTATTGCTGGGCGTGTATGTTCTCTCAACCCATCAATGGTCTTTCTGGTAACTGAAAAGCAACATGCCAAAATAATTTTAAAAGTTTTTCACCCAACAACGGTCCGACGCAATATAAAAATGACATCGGCTTTCTTCAAACCAACTGAAATATTCTCTTGATTATAAGTCATCGGGTTTGGCAGAATCAATCATGTGTGAAATGTATTCACAGCTTCTTTTATAAGCTTCCCGATAGCCATCTTTTGAGGACATCGTTGCTCTGCCAATGAATAATCCAAATTTGCCATTTGCAGTCGTATATTTTCGGGTATTGTTTTAAATCGGACAGCGGCGTAATCGAACTCACCGTAACTACGGTCATACATGAGATACCGCATCACATCACCGATAGGGACATCCATTTCAACTGTGGACTCACAAATTTTGGTACAACCGGCGCAATAATCTGAATGTGTTTCCCAAGCATAGCGGTGCAAAAATTCAGTATCCCTTATAGAGAGGTCAGACCTGTTCAATGCAGCGGTGACATTGGCCTTGAGGATTGTCATATTCGGCATCTGCGAACAAATACTGGCGATATCAGGATGTTGCCAAACGGCCATTAATTTGGCCTGGGCGTCGGTAAATCCTTTTTGTAAAAAACGGCCGGCCATTTTGAGTTCAATATCTGTATTTGTCTTAACCGATCCTCCGCCCTGGGTTTTCATGGCGGTCAATCCGATGCCGGCTTTCACACAGGCATCAACCGCCCGTTTCATGCGGTCGGTATTCATCAAGCGAAAGTTGTAGGACATCATAATGCCGTCGATCCAGCCAAGCTTTGCCGCCGCCAGCATACACGTTTCCATATTACGATGGGTACTGAAGCCGAAAAAACGTATTTTTCCCGATGCCTTGGCTTTTTCCGCCCAGGTTTTGGTGCGTTCATCCAATTCATCAATACCGTAGATTCCGTGAACAAAATAAAGATCAATATAGTCGGTATTCATTCTTTCAAGAGATCGATCAAGAAGCCGGGTCATGCCTTTGGGATCCCTGGCATCGGATTTGGTCACCAGAAAAATCGTTTTGCGATCTTCAGGATATTTTTTAAAATATTTTCCAATGCCGGTTTCGCTGCCGCGTTGATAGCAGTCCGCCGTATCCCAGTAGGTCACACCCCAACGCACGGCCTGTTTCATCATGATCTGGTTGGAGGCGATGTCGAACATTCCGCCCATTGAAAGTATTGACACCTTTGCTCCGGTTTTCCCGAAAGGTCGAACAGGTACCGTTTTCTGTGTTTCGGTTGCGTTTGCAATTTGGCTGGCCGGTGCCATGACCGCTCCCAATCCGGCAGTACCGGTAGCCTTTAAAAAGTCCCTGCGGGACCATTTGCCGTCATTTTGGTTCATTTTAAAACCTCCGTTAGTTCATTTTTGTCAGTATCTTACTTGAATATTTATATAATTTTTTCCAAAAAATCGTCATTGTTTAAGAAGCAACGCATGTTCGGGGGCTCTTGACTCATTGTCCGCCGTCACCCGGATCGCACGCTTTCCCGGAACCGGGCACTCGTGTTCACAAACACCGCAGCCGATGCAGTGTTTGGGATCAACAGAAGGCTGTTGAAGCCGTATCTGAATTTCAACGAGGCTTCCCGGCACCGGCGGTGTTTCAAAGGGCAACCCGTCGGCAATCCGTAACCCTCTTTCCCAGTTGCTGACGATTCGCCGCGGTCGATGATCGGCTGACGGTAGAACCACGGTAAAATAGTCGCCTGTGGCCAGTTGATTCATACCGGGAACGATGTCCTGAAATTCGATATACAAGTCATCGGCCGTTGCGACCATCAGCTTGGAATCCGTATCAATCGTGTTGAAAACTTCACGGGTCCGGACAGCCTTAGGACTCACCGGGCAATTTTCCTGGCAAACGATACAGGGTCTGTCCATTGCCCAGGGCAGACATCGACCCCGGTCGACAAAGGCGGTTCCAATTTTAATCGGTCCCTGTTCGGCATAGCGGTTTTTTCCCAGACGTTCATCGATGCTGATGGGCCGTATCGCGGCTGTTGGACAAAGATTTCCGCAGGCAATGCAATTTAACTGACAACCGCTGGTTCCGATACGAAAATTGAGAACCGGTGTCCACAATCCTTCAAGACCGCCCTGCATACCCGCCGGATGGATCACATTGGTCGGGCAAATACGCATGCACTGACCGCACTTGATGCACCGGGAGAGGAACGCTTTTTCTGATAGGGCACCGGGAGGACGCACCAACGACGGGTCCCAATTTCCACCGAGATGATCGCCTATCCGCAGCATGGGAATGGCTGCGGCCCCGGATACTGCCGAAGCTAAAAATTGCCTGCGAGACAGATCCGGTGCGAAAATTTCACCGGTAGCGGACGGAGCGGTCTGATATGTCATTATATGATGACGGCAGTCGTTCAGACAATTCATACACAGGATGCATTCGTTTATTCGAATTTGCGATGTCGGCGAGCACGCACCTTCACAATTCTTTTCACAGAGATGGCAATCAATACATTCATTTGTTGTTTTGCCCACTCTCCAGATGGCAAAACGACTTAATATACCGAACATGGCGCCCGCCGGACATATGAAACGGCAATAAAAACGTGGTTTTGCCAGATTTAACAATACTGCCGACAGGAATATAGCTGCAATCAGCCAGGTGCCGTCGTAGGCGCGTGGGACGGTTGAAATGGATATTAACGTGGGGTCGACCAGCGGAAGGATAACAAGGCTTATCGAGCGGTACACCAACGGAATCGGGTCCAGCAGTCCGATTTGAAGAGATGCCACCGAAGTTTGATAGCCGTTAAAGAGGGTGCTTAACAACAACCATATTGCAATGAAGATCAAAAAGACAATGCCCATTTTTTTTGGATTCGTCCGTGTTTGGCGCACGGCATTGAGGATCATCCAGATCAATAAGGCCAACACCAGTATCCCGAAAAACAATCGATTGGTTTCTGGCAAACGAATCAAGTCAATTGCCAGTTCGAGCGTCGAAACCGTTAAAAGAAAAATCAGAATCCAATATTTGATGGATTGTCCGGGATGGTATCGGTTGAGTTTTAAGTTATCCGGTGTTGATCTTTTGCGTTTGGCCAGAAAACCGACAAACTGGTGAATGGAACCGAAGGGGCATATCCAACCGCAAAAAAATCTTCCAAGGATGATTGTCAATACCATGGTTACCAGCCCCCACAAAAGGCCGTCATATATTGTTCGAGTGCTCAACAGTGTCGCCAATCCCACCAGCGGATCCAGCTGAATGATCCAGTTCACGGGCCAGCCGCGCAACTGCCACCATTGATTCCCAAGAGTGGTGACCGCACAAAACCATAAAAAAAGGGCAAAAAAGAACCCTTGACAGATTCGTCGGGTGGTTACAATATTCATGATTTTATTTAAATTGATGCCATTACCGGATTCAATTTGTGATAATCCGCGGTTCCGATTCCGGCGGCTTCGGCTTTTCCGATGAACGGAAGCTGGTCTAAAGATCTTCCGAGTAAAGATGCGCCAAATGCATCGGCAGCAACCTGATCCGTACTGACGATCATGGTATGGGTGTTTTTTAGGTCCGAGAGAGAGCCACCGGTGGGACCGTTGCTCATCATGGCCGTGGTCGCATCCAGTATCACAAAAGACGGCTTTACCATCATGGCCAGTTCCATGATAATGCCGTTTATATCCTGGTGAAAGATATTGCGGCGCCCCCCCAGAAGTCCGTACCAGTTTTTCATGGTCATGGATGCGCCGCTTCGATGGTGATCTTTAAGCGGCGCCATACCGATCACTTTGGTGATATCCGTAAAGGGTTTGTAAAGAACCGGCCAATTTCGGATCAACTTTGCATCTTTAACCGTCATGGGGCTAAAATAATCTTTGCGCGGCAATAACACCCGCGCACCGGCTTTGCGGGCGGCATCGGCAATGCCGGTCAGGGTAAAGCAGCTGGCAGGATCATTGATGGGATTATCCGTTACCACGACAGATGCTGCGCCGGCTCGGAAACAGAGCTGTGTCATTTCGCTGATGATCGCTGGATGCGTCGTTGCCGACAGCATGGCCGGAGATGCAAACGCGGCATTGACTTTAAGCAGTACCCGATCCCCTTTTTTAATAAATGTTTCAATACCGCCTAAGGATTTTAGTGCCGTCCGTAACGTGGCAACCCTGTCCTTTCCTCGGATAATGCTCATTTTTTGTCCCAAAGCGTCAATGGAAAAATCCGGCAGCACAAGGTTTGATGAATCATTTTTTGATATAGCGGGACCTTTGGAATCATGAAACCAGAAACCCACGGCACAGGCAGCAGATATAAAAATTCCTGCTTTGGCCAACCGATCCAGAAATTGACGCCGGTTCAAGCCGTTACTGTTCGGCTCGGGATTCATTTCCCCCCTCTTTTATTCGATGATATAATCGTATGGCCAGTGTTTTCGCCTGATCAATGGTTGCCGCTTCCCGGATGCCTGCCAAATACGAACCATGGAAAAAAACGATTTCATAAGTATCTAAAATCTCTATCAACCGAGCATCTTTTATCGGCAACTTACCTTCAATATTTTGTCCGCCATATGTCAATAAAAACTGCGTGTAAGCCGAAGCCATTTTTTTTGCTTCTTCAGGTGTATTACGAAGGGAAAGATAAGCCATGAGCCTTTGCTGGTCAAATTCATATTCGGCGGTGTAAATTTTATCGAAACCATCATAACCAAAAGCATTCGAAGCGATTAAGACCATACTGTTTTTTACCAGCTCCTGCTTTGGAAACAGCGCTACCTCATTGACGGTGGCTATTTTTGCAGGGGTGTTGCGAATGAATGTCTCGACCATTATTTTTATGGGCGCCAGCACCTGTCTGGATACTTTGGATGCAATGATCTCCACATAATAACGGCCATGTGTCAGAAAGAATGCGTTGGAAGTCCTGTAGGCGTTTCGAGCCAAATCGAGCGACGCAGCATCCTCACGGCGCTGGGCGCTAAACACTGAAAAAGCATTTTGACTGTTGCCCATGTCATAAACAAAAGCTTCCATCCAAAGATCGGCTTCATGTTCATCCTTGAAGCGCTGACTGACCAAACGGGTAAAACCGGCGGATAAATATAATTCTGCTTTACCGTCTATTTTATCGGAAAGATCGCGGGCATCAAATGTCTCCGTTGGTGTGAGGGGCTGTATGCCTTCAGGCAAGGGAACAAAGTATGCGTACGGAGCCAATGGGGAAGATGGTTGGTTTTTATTCGGCTCCGACAAAAACGCATTTTTTTGCAATACCGACGGGTTAAAGCGGGATTGGGTGATAAATATACCCACACCGATAGCCACCAGAACGGATAGAATGACCATACTCAAAAATGTTTGTTGCCGACGGTTATTTTTATTCTCTCGAATCACTGAATCCTCAAACTTTGACAAAAATATTGGCTAAAACACTTATGAAACAATGCGCCTTTAGAAAGGTATGAGATCCGGCTGCCATTAAAAGAAGTCTTTCAGGGGTATCAATAAAGGCGCTATTCGTAACAATTAAATTTATGATTTAGCATAATGCAAAGACCCACAATGTGTCAATTTGCAAATAGAGTTTAAGCCTTATCACGAAAAAAATTTATCACGGTTTCATGGAAATCCTGAGCACATTCCAGATAGATAAGATGACCGGCATTGGCAAAAGATTTCTCCGCTGCATCGGGAATTTGGATGGAAAGCAAACGGCCGTTTTCAGGCGGCACCAGCAAATCACGTTCGGCTGTAAGGATCAAGGTGGGAACTTGTATGTTGCCGATGCGCTCACAGGCGTTGAAACCGCCGATGGCCTCAAGTTGATGCTTAAGCGCATAGTCCGGCTGGAGAGGTGCTTTCAACTGCCGTTCTTTATAACGTTTCAAGGCATCCGATCCGCTCCTTAGGAATTGAGGCGTGACTAAAAGCGCAAGGTTTTTATCGATGATTTCTTCCGGTGAAAGACCCTTGTTATCGGCAAACCGTTGAATTACATTCGGATGTGGCGGAATACGCTTGCGACCCCCACAATGGGTACATCCCAGTACGAGGCCATGATGGACCCGGTCCGGATGCCTCAGAGCCAGTTCCTGGGCAATCATGCCGCCCATCGAGAGACCCGCAACCCTCGCCCCCGTCACCCCGGCTGCATCCAGAACATCCGCAGCGTGATCAGCCATTTCCTCAATGGTATATGGGCGATTCGGCTTGCTGGAACGACCCGCACCGATGTTGTCAAAGACAATTACACGGAAGTGGGGAGACCATGCTTCGATACTTTCTTCCCAGGACCATGTCCCGCCGCTGACGCCGCTAATCAAAAGCAGGGGCTCTTTTTTCCCGTAACTTTCCCAATAAATCCTTAGATCTCCGATAGTTGTCTTGGGCAAATTTGACCTCCAATATACATGTTATCTTGAAGTAACATATGATATCCATCAAGCAGTTCTCAACGTGTAGCCGACAATTCCCACCATGATAATTATTATTCCAACACCTCCTGTTAAATTAGGCAAGGCGCCGTTTAACAACAGTATTTCACCAGCCAATGAAAAAATAACCTCTCCGGATTGAGTCGCATCTACCGCTGATATTATGTATGGAGATGCGGATGCATTTCTTGCTTTATAAAAAATGGACGTGGCAATAATGCCCGAAGATACGGCGACAATGCCGGTGTTGATCAATTGGCCTTTGAGAGGAACTGGCGGGCTGATAATTATCAGCAATAGAACCCAAAAAGGGATGGACCCCATGGTCATGAGCAAAACACATGTCGGCGCATCCTTTAAAATCGGAGAGTCAATATGTGGTATCCGTGCATGATTGCCATGTTTAGCAAAATTTAACAGCTGATTTCCTGTGGGATATGCAAAAGCTGCAATGACAACGGGTACGACGCCATAAAGAATGTGTTTTACAGTAAGTTCACTGTCTTTATTGTAAAATTGGATGAGCAAAATACCAGAAAAAATGAGAAAAGAAAAAAAGACGCCATGCCGAGGGACTTTTTCTTTAAACAAAAGAAGAACCATAGGGGTGGCAATCACCGTAAACTGCCATGTCCCGGCGACAACCCATCCGGGTGCATGATCTGCTGCATAGCAAAGCAGACTGTAAAATATACCGAACCCAATACTTCCGGTGATAAACCAAAACCTGGAATTTTTTATGAATATTTTTATGACATCTCGAAAATAATCTACCCCTTTATTTAGGGTTATTAAAATAACAAGCAGAAAGAACATGTAAAAAAATCGCAGTGAAGATGACCAGACCCAATGGCCGCCCGATAAACTCATAGAACGATTTAAAATAAATGTTGCACTAAAAAAAGCTGCGGATAAAAGACCTAATAAGATAAATCTAATCATTGTTCGCTAAATGACCACGAGTGTCTTGGGGAGTGCCGCTGAACTGTTGGTTTACGATACGGCTGTTAAGCTCAGCGACGGCTTAAAAATTTTATTTTGTCGGCGGTTGTTAAGAATATTCCTGTAAAAATTAAGATGGTTCCTTTTACATGATATTCTCTTAACTCCTCATCTAGAAAAATAATCGCCAAAATGATACTAAACACCGGCATGAGATGAATAAATAATGCATAAAATAAACGTTGCTGAATAATTAATAAAGAGTTGAATGGACCTTTATTTAATGGGTTTGGGCGATGAATGCAATTAATAAAATAATGAAAACATAAAAGGCAGAGCCATAGCCTGACCTGCCTTTTATTACCATTTCGTTTCTTCGGATTAAAGATTTTTAAACAAAAGCATAAAAATGTGGGGGTGCTCTGTGTCTCGTATAAAAAATATATGAATCGATGAGCACCATAAAAATCAGACAACTGATTTTATAGAAATAATTACATTTTCCTTTCTGTGTATTCTGTTCCCCGGTGTTGAAATATCTTCATTTTTTTGCAGATAAATACGCCTTATATTATATCCTTTTTCTATATGCCTGGACAGGGATTTTGCCATATTTTTTTGAACATTTTCATCATTGTAAAACGCAAGTTTTTTACGAACAGTCACTGTTTCCTGGATTTCGCATTGATTTTCGATCTGAGGCGAATTTTCATTAGCGTTTTCTTTGGTCGACAAAAATATGTTTGAGATTTCCTCTAGACCCCTTCCCGAGCTCTTTTTTTCCATTTAGAATACGTCCTTTACTTCCTCTTTTCGTTTAAGCAGCGATTGATAAAGTTTAAATTCCATCCTCATCGTTAGTAAAAAAATCCGTGGATCTATTGGCAATGGCTTCAATCATCTGTGAATAATTGGATTGAGAAGAATACCCGGGAAATTCATCTATTTCAGATTCAGTCGATTCATCCTCGTAAAATTCCTCCATTTCGGAGGCTGGCGATTCATCTTCAGGCAATTCTGCGGCAGCGTCAATATATTCTTCTGATTTCTGCAACATATCTTGCGCCGTGTTGGAGGTGTTGAGGTCCTGGTACGTTCTGGTTTCCTCTGAGCGAATAACCTCCTCAGCCAGGTTTTCGTAATCCATGTGGCCGATGGCATGTTTATCATAATCTCCAACAGGCAGGCCAAGATCTGCTGTTTCTCTGAGACGGATATTGTAACGAATTACCGTGTCAAAGACATTGTTTCCAAATTCTGCTTGAACTTTTTCTAGAACGGTTCTGGAGTACCGTGTCCTGCGATCATACATCGTGATAAGCGCACGGGATTTAATATCATGGCCGATTTTATCTTTAAGCATGATAATGATCTCTATGAGTTTGGCAACACCGCGAAGAGAAAAAAGGCTCATGTCGATGGGGATAATGACTTCATCGCAGGCACGAAGTGCATTAAAGCAAAGATGCCCTATGCTTGGGGGACAATCAATTACAATAAAATCATATTGTTCTTTGAGAGGCTGAATGGCCTGAAAGAGTCTGTGTTCCCTCCTCTCCAGTCCTGAAAGCTCTTGTTCGAATGCACTGAGGATTAGGCTTGAAGGCGCAAGATCGAAGTTGTCTTTAACCGGCACCACGATATCCTCAATCCCCCAAAGCCAATTTTTCTTTGGCGTTATCACATCATAAATAGTTTTATCGAGATCGGAAGGCTTAACGTTTAGACCCATGGTTGCGTGGGCCTGAGGATCAAAATCGATGAGCAATACCTTTTGTCCTTTCAGAGATAATGAAGATGAAAGGTTAATGGCTGTTGTTGTCTTACCGCATCCTCCTTTTTGATTCGCACTCGCAATAACTCTCATAAATTTCCTCCTTATCTTTTATTTACAAATAAGAATTTTTTCTATACTAAATAAAAAGATTTTTCAAGGAAAAATACGATATATAGTATTATTATCCTGATTGCCCCCCAGCTATTGTATATTAAAGGGTTTCGGGATCAATGAAGATTATGTTTAAACGCAGATTTTATCTTTATTTAATTGATTTGGAAAAATACATTGTGCATAATATTTTGCCACAGGAATCATCTTTTGTCGGGGAACCGTACAATTATGAACCAAATATCCAAGTTGGCCATGTTCGGGTGTCACAATTAAACAACAAGTGAATATAAAAAATGTGAAATGATATGAGAAGAAGTGATAAAGAAATTACCGATAGAAAAGCCATTGAAGACATCATTTTAAGATCAAAAGTGTGCAAGCTTGCAATGTGTGAAGAGAACAGACCTTACATCGTTCCTTTGTGTTTTGGCTTCAAAAATAATACCCTTTATTTTCATAGCGCCCCGAAAGGGAAAAAAATTGAAATTCTTAAAAAAAACCCGAATGTTTGTTTTGAATTTGAAATATTTACACAAATAATAAAATCCGCCAAGGCATGTAAGTGGGGAATGAGATATAAAAGTGTTATCGGGTTTGGTAAAGCCGGTTTTATTACGGATGATGATCTGAAACGACAGGCTTTTGATATTATTATGAACCAATACGCCGACGGATCATTTATATATGAAGACGCATTATTGAAATCCGTTGTTGTAATAAACGTCGAGATTCAAAGCATGACTGGGAAACAATCTGAAATTTAAAGGCCGTGGAGAATTTTAGACGACCTTTTGCTGATTCTTATCTCAATTGAGGTCTTACCCAATTTAAGGGGTTATATTTTCAGGTGAAATGAGATCTCCTGTTATCTTTGGATTGCATGGGATCACTGCTTTTCGTTCACCGAGACTTCAAGAACCATTTTGTCTTCCGAGCCGAAATGTCCGCAAAGCGTTTCAAAAATCTCGGCGCCGTGCTTGATGAAATAGCAATTATTAAAAACGCTGGAATCGACCATACCTTCGGATATCAGGTGAGTGAGCAAGTCTTTAAGCGGTTTATAAAATTCTCCCACAAAAATTTGGGGTTTGTAGTAACCGATACCAAGCTTCTTTTTTACAAAAGTAATGGCGTTTTCAAGGTTGGTGCCGACACCGCCCTTGAAATAAATGTCTGCCTCTGTGGTTTCAGATAAAATTTCCTGCCTTTCCAGCAAATCATTTCGCCCTAGATGTGCTGCAAAATCCACTTGGGTAAAAATGTCTACCCCTGGAATCTTCCAATATACGGCGCCACAAAGCAGTCCAAGAGAAGATGCTGTTTTGGACACAAATGACATGATACTTCCGGCGCTGCCCCCGGTGAGGATACCGCAAATACCGCCGTGGAAGTCTTTGAATGACTTGATGCTGTCTATGATTTCTTTTCGGGTGTCGGCATCAACGGCGCCCGCAGTACCGTAAATTGCGGCCAGTTTCCTTGAACTGAAGGCCTCATGAAATGAAGGTATTATCGCAGACCTCATAAAGAACCGTTTGTATAAGACCAGATCACCTTGCAGCGGGCTCTTCCAATAAATCTTTACCCCCATATCCTGGAGCGTATTCATAAAGACAAGGTGCTCTGCCCGGAAAAAGTATTCCTCTTCAGGAGCCTTTCTGAATGTCAGATCGCTGAGAAGGCCAAGGTCGGCAGCGACAATGAGATAAGATGCAAGGCGACGGTTAGGGAAATCCTGCAGGATCAATGCGGTATCAGGTTTCAATTCATGCAGCAGTTGATCGTACCTTTCATTTAGCTTGATGAACCTTTGCCCTTGGGATTCATTCACGGCTGCGATGGTTTTTTCGTTAACGGTCTTCTCCGCGTAAAGTTTTTCTAATAGGGCGGAGTTTAGGTCAATATAGAACTTTCGCGTAACATTTTGCAGGTAGGAGGCTGGCTTGTAGACTTCAAAATGCGCCATCTCTTTGACAAAGTCTTTTTCGCCGCCGACAAGCTCAAGGTAGATGATTCCGTTGGTGTGTCTGCTTCCCACTCTGGCATCTGAGTGCTCCGGATCTATAATATACATTTCGTTTTGCTGTGTAAAAAGGCTTGTATGGGATATGACGCCGCTTCCGGCAGGCACGATGACCTGATCTACTTTTTGTTCCGGCTGGACAAAATAAAGATCTTCACGAGGGATATGTTTTTGAACGGCAGCCTTTAAATATTCGGGGGTTAGGACCTTAGGATTGGGAAGATGCACAAAAGGCATCACCGGTACGGCCAGGATGCCTTCCTCAAGCACCTTGGTTCCCTTTGGAACAATGATGATGCGATTTGAAATCAGGTTGATGAGTTCTTGAGCAGTGTATTTGAGTTTAGAATTTCTCAAGTATATCTTGCCGACGTCAAGGCCGGGTATCATCAACTGGTTGATGGTGAGGTTTGCAGCGTATTCGGGAATATAGAACCAGAATCTCGCTTCATAAGAGATCTTGTTTCCTTTGAGTTCAAAGACACTCAGCTTTTCCTGGTTAATTCCAAGCCTGGCTTTTGTACTATGCAGATCCGTTGTCAGGCAATCAAGATTGCCCGAAAAATACTGCAATTGTTCCTCTTTAAGGGTGGTAGCGACTTTGGCAATGACCTCGATGTCGTCAGCATGAATAATCTGTTCGATTTTACAATCCGGACTTTCATTAAGGGACATAATAGAACTCCAAAAAAAATTCACCGGGCAGATTGCCCGGTTCAGTTTGTTGCGATCCAATTTTTACAACAAAATAATATTATCACGAAGTTCGAATTTTATCAATCTATTATTTCGGCTTCCTCAGTCGTTGGCGCTCCATTCTTGGCCGAAATCTCCGGCCCAAGAAGTGTGGCTATCCATCGCGTTTCTTCTCTACTGTCTAAAGCGATCTTGGCAGTCATGGTCAACGGAACGGACAGCAGCATCCCCACAGGTCCTAAGACCCAGCCCCAGAAGATAAGCGATAAAAAAACCACCAGTGTGGAAAGACCGAGACCGCGGCCCATGAATCGCGGTTCAATGACATTGCCCACCAGCAGATTGATAATAACGAATCCGGCTGCCACGATAACGGATTTGACAAATCCGAGTTGGATAAGGGCGAGCAATACGGCTGGTATGGCCGCAATAATCGAACCTATATTGGGTACGTAATTCAAAAAGAACGCCAGAAGACCCCAGAGCACGGCATAATTAACCCCGACAACGACAAGCAATATAAAAACCGCAATGCCGGTGGCAAGGCTCATCCAGGATTTAATGGCCATATATTGTTTAACGGTGTCGATGAATTCGTCAAAATTTTCCAGAGCGTTTTTTTCATCTCCAAATATTGTATGCAACTTGACCGGAAAACTTGACGCTTCGATGAGTATAAAAATCACGATCATCAAAATTAAAAGCCCGTTGGCGAGGACCTGCCCCAGACTATTCAATCCCCCGGCAACAAGCTTCATGGCCGCTTTCGTATCAAACAGTTTTGTTACTGCCAGGCCTGCTGTGTCTATTTTGTGTGATTCCAGCCAGGTTACCACTCCGGTGATTAGCGCACGAAGCTTGGCTTCATATGCCGGAAGATCATCTGAAAAATCTTTGATGGATGACCCGACCAGTCCCGAAATTAGAAAGCCGATCAATAAAACACCCGAAATTACGATAATCAAGGCCAGCCATATGGGAAGGCCTTTCCGATGCAACCAGAATAACGGTGGGGCACTGATGATGGCGATAAATGCGGCCAGCAGAAAAGGCACCACGATGGTCATGGCGGCACGCATACCCGCGATAACCACCACAAAGGCCGCAATGGTCAACAAAATCTGGGACGCCGATGCTCTATGAGAAATTTCTTTCATGGACTTTGAGTTGAACCTTTTCGAAAAAAATAAATCTGGTGATTAAAAACTTTTTTCGCAACCATCTATTTTTAATGTAGATTTATCAAGTACTCATAATGTTCTATTATTTAAAAAACAAACTGTCAATCCTGATAAAATCCAGGTTATCCTTTTGACAGTTTGATTTTTTATAAACATTTGATATGATGCTAAATAATATCCATGATAAATTCCTCAGCAGAATTTTGTGTAACGCATCTTCTGATGCCTGATTTCCAGAATTTTCAGGGCTAAGACGTGCAAAATTCAGAAATAAACATTAGATAAAAAAGAGTGACTATCTGAGGGATCGCGGAGTTTTTCTCCTAAATCTTTGAATATAGCGGAATGGATGATCTTTTTTTAAATCGGATGCTGTCTGAGTGGCTTAGGGATCGTTAGAAAAAACAGGCACATACTGAAATTGTAGCTTTAAAAGAATTTTAAAATGATGCAGAGAACCTATTGATATTTAAAAGATAGTTTCCTGTTTTTTCTTTATGATCCCTTGCCGCGAGTTCATGCGGTTTAAAAAAAAATTATCCATGGAGCGGGTGTTTAGAAAAACTCCCCGACTCCTCAACTATCTGTGAAGAGGAGACAGACTGAAATGAAAATAACACATCAGAAGTTAAGGGAAATTCAAGCCCCCATGGTTTCTTCCCTGATTGATGGTTTTGCAGGAGAAATCGGCTATGAAAAAGCCATGAAAATTGCCGAAAAGGTCATCAGCGAAGATGCCATCGCGTCAGGGAAAAAGATGGCACAGGAATATGAAGGAAACACCCTGACCGAACTGTCTAAAATCGTAAAAGAAGTATGGAGCAATGAAGGTGCCATAAAAATAAAGATGATTAAAGAAACAGACAACGAGTTATTTTTTGATGTTACTTACTGTGGCTATGCCCAGATGTACGAAACAATGGGAATAAAGGATTTGGGATCCACGCTTTCGTGTGTCAGAGATTTCTCGTTCTTAAAGGGATTTAATCCGCAGATCCAATTAAAAAGAACACAGACCATCATGGAAGGCGCTAAATATTGCGATTTCCGATTTAAACGTTTAACATTTTCAAAATGATGAACATTCGAACAAAATCCATATTGGTTTTAATTTTTCTTGGACTGGTTGATGTTGTGATTCCCATACCCATTATCGGCCTGATATTAATCTATGTGATCATCCAAAAGCCTTCCTGGTTTTTGGATCTTGTCAAAGATATCTACCGACTGGAATAACTGCAGGGCCGGTGGGTATCGACGTTGTTGATTCTTTGCCGTTGCATCGCCGAACTTGAAAAGGGAGCACCAGCCCGGATGGCGCAAAATGAAAAGATACGTTTGAAAAAACGTTTAAACATTTTGTTTTGGTGTATTTCGCCCTTTCTGTTTTTAGCATTTCTGCGACTGTACTGGATGCTTTTTCAATTTGTTTACGGTACGTTATTTATTATTCTATTGGGAAAACAATTCACCGTCGCAATTAGCGTAACTGCCTTAATTACATCCATAGTGTTTACCATTTTGACATTTAAGTATATATATAAACAGTATAAAAAACATATTGTGGAAAGTTAAATTCGGGGTCACATGTCAGAAATAAAGATAACGAGCGGTTATGTTCCCGGTTCCGTCGGCCGGGTGGTTGAACTTCACGGGACTTATTACCATACCCATTGGGAATTCGGTCCCTTTTTTGAATCAAAGGTAGCAGCAGAGATGGCCCAGTTCATCGGGAGATACGACGAGGATCAGGATGGCATCTGGATGGTTTCGCTGGAGGATCGCATTGAAGGATCCATTACCATCGACGGGATCCATGCCAAAGACGAGGGGGCACATTTACGGTGGTTTATCATGTCCGATCAATTGCGGGGAAAAGGTGCCGGCAACTTGCTTATCCAAACGGCCATCGACTTTTGCCGCGACAAAAACTATGAGCGGATTTATCTCTGGACCTTTGAAGGACTTTATGCTGCAAGATACTTATATGAAAAGTATGGTTTTCAACTCGTAAATCAGCAAAATGGAGAACAGTGGGGAAAAGTTGTTACGGAGCAGAAATTTGAATTAGCGATCAAATAGCTTCGCACCTTAAAATAGATAAAAAGCCTTTAGTGCCGGAATCCGGAAGAAATTATTTATGGTAAAATAGCTCTCTGGTGCATAGTCGTACGGCGCCAATTTTAAAAAATTTAAGAAGGTTGGAAGGTTAGAGGTCCTTTTTATATCAAAACTTCTGATCTTCTCACCTTCTTCCACTACAAATAACTTATGACCCTTGAACGGGGGACTCGGAACCAACAAAAGTTATAATTAAAAATGAGGAGTCGGGGAGGCTTTATCACACAATGGCTGAAATCCTTATTACCAGAAGCGTTTTTCAAGATGCCGTAGACATACTGAATAAAAAAGGGCATACCATTGATATCAATGATTCGGATGAAATTCTACCCCGTCGGGAACTGGTTAAAAGGGCTCACGGAAAGGCGGGGATAGTCTGTCTGCTCAACGATAAAATTGATTCTGCACTCATGGACGAACTTCCGTCTCTTAAAGTAATCTCCAACATTGCCGTGGGGTATGACAATATCGATATCACGGCTGCTACCCAACGGGGAATTATGGTGACCAATACACCGGGCGTGCTGACGGAGACAACGGCGGATTTGGCTTTTGCCTTGCTGCTTTGCGCCGCTCGCAAAATCGTCGAAGCCGATGAATACACAAGGGCAGGGAAATTCAAAAACTGGCAACTCATGCAGCCTCATATGGGAGTGGATGTCTATGAAAAAACCCTCGGCATCGTCGGTATGGGCGCAATAGGGCAGGCAATGGCCAAAAGAGCGAAAAAAGGGTTTGACATGCGGGTCATTTACTATGGTTCGTCTAGAAAAGAAACTGCCGAGAAAGAATACGGAGCCCAATTTGTAGAATTCGACGAACTTCTTGCCATAAGTGATTTTATCAGTATCCATGTTCCTCTGACAGAAAAGACGAGATATATGTTCTCCACCGAAGCATTCAAAAAAATGAAAAATAGCGCTATCCTTATCAATACTGCCAGAGGGCCGGTGGTGGATGAAGCAGCCCTGGTTGAAGCCGTCAAGGACGGTCAAATCAGAGGTGCGGCCCTGGATGTGTTCGAAGAAGAGCCCAGTGTTCATCCGGAACTTATCAAAATCAAAGAAAACGTGGTGTTGGCACCCCACATCGGAAGCGCTTCCATCGAAACCAGGCTGCGGATGGCAAAGATGGCGGCAAGGAATATGGCGGAAGGTTTGAAAGGAAACCGCCCGCCCAATCTGGTCAATGAAAAAGTAACTTCCAGGAAAGAAACAGATATATAGAGTAGAAATTTGTTAAGCATATTTAAGGGCTTGAAATAATACATTCATATGGGTTAATATAAAATGTCTGTAACAAATGACGAACCATCGATGACCCATAACCAACAAAAAACGAAAAGGAGCCTGCCATGAAAGATGCCCTCAATCCCTTTAAAATCGCCCAGGAGCAGCTTGACGATGCTGCCCGAAGACTGGGGTTGGACCCTGCCATGCACGAATTACTGCGGTGGCCCATGCAAGAACTAAAGGTCATACTTCCGGTGAAAATGGATGACGGTTCAACAAAAATATTCCATGCGTTCAGGGTTGCCTACAACACCGCACGCGGACCTGCAAAAGGCGGCATCCGATGGCATCCCGATGAAACCATTGATACGGTACGTGCCCTGTCAGCATGGATGACCTGGAAAACGGCTGTTGTGGATATTCCCTTGGGCGGCGGAAAAGGCGGGGTGATTTGTAATCCCAAGGCACTGTCGGCAACGGAAAAGGAACGTCTTGCCCGTGCCTATATCCGTGCCATTGCGAGAACACTCGGCGTTACCAAGGATGTTCCGGCGCCGGATGTGTATACCACGCCTCAAATCATGGCCTGGATGATGGATGAATACGAAACCATTGTGGGTGAGAAACATCCGGGCGTCATCACCGGAAAACCAATTCCCCTCGGCGGTTCTCAGGGACGGGGGGATGCCACCGCAAGAGGGGGGATTTATGTGACCCGTGAAGCCGCCAGTGTTTACAAAATCGATTTAAAGGGCAAAACCATGGCGGTACAAGGTTTTGGAAATGCCGGTCAGTATGCCGCACTTCTCGGTGAAGAAATTTTGGGACTGAAACTCCTGGCAGCTTCGGATTCCAAAGGCGGTGTTTATAACGCCAAAGGGATCGATGCCCAGGCGCTCGTCGACTATAAACTCAGTAACGGTACTTTGAAAGGATTTTCAGGTGCAGATGACATTTCCAATAAAGACTTATTGGAACTCGATGTGACGGTACTGTTTCCGTCGGCTTTGGAAAATGTCATTACGGAAAAAAATGCCCCAAAGATTAAATGCAACATTTTATGTGAGTTGGCAAACGGGCCGACGACGCCGGGTGCGGACGACATCCTGTATGATAAGGGGGTTATCGTACTCCCTGATTTTCTGGCCAATGCCGGCGGCGTGACAGTATCTTACTTCGAACAGGTTCAAAATACGTATAATTATTACTGGGATATAAAAGAAGTTCATCGCCGGCTCGACGAGAAAATGACCCTTGCGTTCAGAGGGGTTCACGAGATGCAGCTCCAGGAGAAGGTCAATATGCGCCAGGCGGCTTATCTGGTGTCGGTGGCCAGAGTGGCGGAGGCGTGTCGGCTAAGAGGGTGGGTTTAGCAGGACCCAAACTATGTAAAACATAATTCGGGAGGTATCAGGGATCGGTAATCAGGGAATAGAAACAGGAGTGCTGTTTATATGATTTAAGTCTCATTAATAACGGAGTTATAGAATAAAAATGAAAACGTCTTTCTGACCCCCGACCCCTGACTTCTGACCACTTTTAATTGAGGAGGTTTATCATTAAAGATCAAAAAGATTTGGATCTGGTCAAAACCTACCGCATATTCACCAAATTGATGCAATATCCGCATCTTCTCGATTCAACACGAAAACTCTTTTTATCTGCATTGACTCAAAGAGGGATCGCCACCGAAGAAGAGATCGAGCAGGCGGCCATGGAAAAACTTCGTGCCGAAGGTCGGGAACTTCACGAGGAAAATATCCGTGAATATGTGGGCGTTCTCATCGATCTTTATTTTGCCAGTTTTTTCAAAGAAACGGGGATCGAAAACCACATCAATCTGGCCCGAAAACAGGACCGGTTCAAACATCTGAACAGGGTCATCAACAAGGAAGGGGCTACTTCAAAAAACATCAAACAGGCCCTCAAGGAATTCTGCGAGATTCCCATGGGAGATCTCTATATATCTCCCAATGAAGCGGAAGGGGTCAGGGTCGCTCTGATCAATCATTTTATTTCCAACCAGCTGCCGTTCATCGGTGTCGCCAAACATTACATCACCATCCGGGACGTCGATGAATTGGTGGACAATATTTACTGGAGCCATCGCCGGCCAGGAAAGATCGGCGGTAAGGCTGCCGGTATGTTTCTGGCCTATAAAATTCTCGTTCCCATGCTCACTTCGGGAGATCCTGAAATAGACAAATACGTCAGGATACCGGAATCATATTATTTCAGCTCCGGCATCTTTTCCGATTTTCTCGATTACAACAATCTCGACCAGTTTCACAGTCAGAAATACAAATCTCGAGAACAGATTGAAGAAGAGTACAAAAACATCTCAGCGCTTTTTAAACAGTCGTCTTTTCCACCGGACACGATTGAAGAATTCCGCAAATTTTTAGAAAAAATCGGTGAGCATCCCCTGATCCTCAGGTCTTCAAGTTTTTTGGAGGACAACTTCGGGTATGCCTTTTCCGGTAAATACGATTCCTTTTTTGTGGCCAACCAGGGAGATATTCAAACACGCCTCAACGAATTCATCTGGGGGCTCAAACAGGTCCACATGAGCACCTTTGGCCCCGGTCCCATTTTGTATCGTCGAAATCATAAACTGCTCGATTTTGATGAAAAAATGAGTGTTCTGGTGCAAAAAGTCGTGGGCCGCCGATTCGGCAAGTATTTTTTCCCATTTGCGGCAGGAGTCGGGTTTTCTTACAGTTCTTATACCTGGACTTCCCGCATAAACAAAGAAGACGGGCTGGTGCGAATGGTTTTCGGCCTTGGGACACGGGCCGTGGACCGTACCGGAGAGGATTATGCTCGAATGATTCATTTGAGTCATCCCCTTCTTCGACCGGAAGTGGAGGCCCAGCAGATCATGAAATATTCACAAAAGATCGTCGATGTGCTCAATCTTGAAAACGGTCAACAGGAATCGATTCCCTATAGTACGCTTTTAAAAGAAATATCCCACCCGGATCTTTATTGGACGGTATCGGTTAATCAGGATGGCCATCTTTCTGCACCCATGTTTAAAGGACAGCCGATCAATCCCGTGGGAACCTGTCTGACCTTTGAGAACCTGCTTTCCAAAACGGTTTTTCCTTCTTTAATGAAAAAAATGCTCCGGCAACTTCAGGAGGCCTACGGCCGTCCCGTGGATATCGAATTTGCCTGGGATGATGAGCATCTTTATATTCTTCAGTGTCGATCTCTGGCGGTGAGCCAGGATATCGGTGAGGTGGAGTTGCCGAAGGATCTTTCACAAGAGCAGATTATTTTTACCAATAGTCATGTGGTGTTGAACACCAACGTCTCCGACATTGAATATATTGTTTATGTATGCCCGAGATGTTACGGAAGGCTTTCCACCTATGACGAAAAATTAGCCATCGGCCGCGTGATCAGCCGTCTCAACAGGCTCCTTCATGATAAACGTTTTGCCCTTTTCGGGCCCGGCCGGTGGGGAAGCAACGATATCAATCTTGGCGTGCGTGTCGGCTATGAGGATATCAATCATACGTTAATCTTAGGTGAAGTGGCCTTTTCAAGAGAGGATTACACACCCGAGGTATCCTTTGGCACGCACTTTTTTAACGATCTTGTGGAAGCTAGAATTGCTCCAGTGGCTATCTTTCCCGACCAGACCGATACCATTTTTAATGAAAAATTTTTTACGGAATCTTCCAACCAGCTCTCTTCTATGGCTGCAGAGTTTGAATCATACCAAACAGTGGTCCATGTCGTTCACGTTCCGTCTTCTAGTGAAGGCCGGTTTCTGCAAGTTTTTCAAAACAATGAAGCGCAAGAAGGGATCGGTTTCCTTGGAAAATAAGATTAAGGACATGAAGCTTCGTTTAATACTGCTGGTACTTTCTCTGCTGACCTTCTTATCTGCTTCAACCGGAGGATATTTTTATTATTCGTCTTTGAAAAAATCGGCATTTCAGGAGGTCGAGCGCCAGGCCTCGACACATGCAGAACTGATTAAGAAGAATCTGTCTTCATTTCTTTCGGAAAACATAAGACCGTCAAAAACACTGGCCGGAATGAATGAATTTCATGCTGCATTGACCAAGCCAGATGACAACTCCATTGCAAAGGCAAATGCGATGCTTGACCATTTCAATGCGAGCCTGAAAACAGATGTATGCTACTTGATGGACACTAACGGGAATACCATCGCATCCAGCAATCGCAGAGACCCGGACAGTTTTGTTGGAAAAAACTTTTCATTTCGGCCATATTTTCAAAAAGCCATCCAGGGGACGCCCGCAACGTATTTGGCCCTTGGTGTGACTTCCGACAAACGAGGAGTTTACTACAGCCATCCGGTGAATAAAAAAGGGCAAAAACATCCAATGGGAGTTGTTGTCATAAAGGCATCCATCGGGCGTGTTGAAAAGAGTTTACCTCCTCCCACAGAAGAAATCGTGCTGGTGGTTAATCCTGACGGTATTATTTTTATTTCTAATTATAAACAGTGGCTATTTCATGCATTATGGAAGCTTTCGCCGGAAAAAGTATCCCGGATTTCCGCTTCTCTTCAATTTGGCAAAGGGCCATGGAACTGGATCGGCCTGGAAATGAAGGGGGATAAATATGCACAGGATCTGCTGGGAAATCAATACCTGATGCAAAGGCTGCCGTTGAATAATTATCCGGACTGGAATGTTGTTTATCTGCGCAACCTTAAAGCAGTTTCCAAAATCATTTCCGGTCCGCTGATCAAGATCACCGGGCCCATTGTTCTGGCATTGTGTGTATTGGTAGGATTTGCCGTTTTTCTTCTTTACAGAAAGGCCAGCGATGAAATCGTCCAGCGCAAACTTTTTGAGAGCGCATTGGGGGAGAGTGAAAAGCGATACCGCTCCATTTATCACAACACCCCCGCCATGCTCCATTCCGTTGACGCTAAAGGCCGGTTGATCAGCGTCAGTGACAATTGGCTGGAAGTGATGGAATATGAACGCCAGGAAGTTGTCGGGGAAAAGCTTACCCGATTTTTCACGGAAAATTCGCGCAATCTTGCTGAAACGACCGTGTTTCCCGCATTTTTTAAGACCGGCATCTGTAAGGATATACCGTATCAGTTTGTAAAGAAAAACGGTGAAATCATCGATGTAATGCTCAGTGCCATCGGTGATCGGGATAACAAAGGAAACATCACTCGATCTCTGGCGGTTTCCATTGACGTCACCGAGCGAAATCAAGCGGAAGAAGCGCTTAAAATAGCCAAAGAGGAACTCAGCCGCCATTCAAAGGATCTTGAATGGCAGGTTGAACAGCGGACAAAAGAAATCAGCAGCATTCTCGACCAGCTCAGACGCCTTTCCGGCAGTATGATGACCAATCAGGAAAAGGAGCGTTCCGCCATTGCCCGGGAGCTGCATGACGAACTTGGGCAGATCCTGACAGCGTTGCGCATGGATTCGGTATGGCTTAGAAGCCGACTGAAACAGACCGATGCCGAAGCTGCCCAGCGTGTTTCCTTAATGTGTGAGCTAATCGATAAAACCATTGAAGAAGTTCGTGGTTTGGCCTTAAGATTACGACCGGGAGTATTGGATAATCTGGGACTTGTGGATGCCTTGGAATGGTTTACAGCCGACTTTGAGAGACGCACAGGAATTACGTGCGTGTTCGAGCACGGCAATATTCCTCACATCGCAGACACGGTGGCCACTGCCGTTTATCGTATTGCCCAAGAAACGCTGACCAATGTGGCGAGACATGCCTTTGCAGGCCGGGTCGAAGTTGTTCTGCAAAACGAACGACATATTTTGAAATTAACCGTAATTGACAATGGCCGCGGATTCATCACAAGCAAAGTATCGGAAGCAGAAGCGCTGGGTCTTGTGGGCATGCGTGAACGTGCGACGCTTGTGAGGGGCGTTTTGGACGTTCAATCAAGTGTCGGCAAGGGAACGCGGGTAAATTTAAAGGTCCCCATCGACGGTCACGGTAGAGGGGTGACATGATCAAGGTCTTATTGGCGGATGACCATAGCATCGTTCGAGCCGGCTTGCGCCGGCTTGTGGAAGAAAGTAACGATATGGAGGTGGTTGCAGAGGCGGCCGACGGCAGGAAGGCGATTCAACAGACCCATAAAACTCGTCCTGACGTGGTGGTGGTCGATATCTCCATGCCGGATATGGATGGATTGGAAGTTGTCAGCCAGCTTCAGTCTTTTTATCCAAAATTACCGATCATCATTTTAACCATGTATGAAGAAGAACAATATGTTGTTCGGGCCTTCGAAGCCGGCGCCATGGGATATCTCACCAAGAAATCGGCGCCGGAGCAGCTGGTAAAAGCGATACGAAAAGTATATGCCGGTTATCGATACCTCACGGATGAGGCCGCAGAATTGCTGGCATTACGCGTGGCACGGGGTGCCGGCGGAAGATCTTTGCTGGACGCGCTGTCCATGAGGGAGCTTCAGGTTCTCAGGCGGCTTGCTCTTGGGCATACCAATCGTGAAATTGCCGAATCCTACCATATCAGCATTAAAACCGTTGATACGTATCGATCACGCCTGCTCAAAAAACTCGATTTGCGAAATAACGCCGAGCTTTCCCGTTTTGCCATCCAGAATCGGATTATCGAGGCATGACATCAAATCTAATTATCCATTTTGTCAGAAAATTTCTTACAGTAAAATCAGAATCTGTCTGTTGACACGCCGTTCTCGGGCTGATAGCTTTTTACCGTAGCCGTATGTTCTCTTAAATTATAATTAGTGTCATATTACAAGGAGGGTTATTATGAAAAGATTGCTGAAAAATTCTTTATATGGTTTTTTGACGGTCGCTCTGGTTTTGAGTTTCGGACATTTTGCCCAGGCAGCCGGCAAAAAAGTGATCAAGCTGGGATGTGCCATATCCTTTACGGGGAAATTGAGTCGGTCTGGAAAACTTTATCGAGATGCCTATGACATGGCTGTTGAACAGATCAACAAGAACGGCGGTGTAAAGGTCGGTATGAAAACATACCAGTTGAAAATCGTTTATTATGACGACAAGAGTGATTCGACTGAAAGCTCAAAACTTGTTGAAAAACTCATTTCCGAAGATAAAGTCCATTTCCTTCTGGGCCCCTATTCCAGCGGTGTTACCATCCCTGACAGCATTGTTTCCCAGCGCTACAAAGTTCCCATGATTGAAGGCGGCGGTGCTTCGGGGAAAATATTCAGCCGGGGAAACAAATATATTTTTGGGACCCTTCCGCCGGCAGGCCAGTACTTTAAATCCACACTGGAGATGCTGAAAACATTTAGTCCGGCACCCAAAACCATCGCAATTTTATATTCGGATGACAAATTTGATGTGAGCGTTGCCGAAGGAACCGACAAATTGGCAAAAGAGATGGGATTTAATGTGGTTTTATATGAAAAATATGCAGAAGGTGCCACGGATTTTAACTCCATGCTCACCAAAATAAAGGCGTTAAAAGCAGACGTTGTTTTGGTGGCAGGCCACACCGAAGAATCACTTAATTTTACCCAGCAAGCCAAAGAACTCAACGTCAGTCCAAAACTCATCAGCATGACGGTGGGCCCATCCGAAGCAGATTTTCGAAAATCTCTCGGAAAAGACGCGGAATATATTTACGGCGTTGCCAGTTGGTCCACACAAATGAATTTTAAAGGATATCTCTTTAAAGATACACAGGAATTTGTCAAACTGTTTAAAGAAAAATTTAATTATGACCCGGATTATCACAATGCTTCCGGTATTGCCGATGTTGCTGTTTACAAAAACGCCATTGAACAGGCAGGAACACTGGATAGAGAAAAAGTCAGGGCCGCCATTGCAGCAACAAAACTAAGTACGATTTATGGAAACGTGGAGTTCAGCGAAAACGGTCAGATAAAGGGGACCAGCGTCGTATTGCAAATAGTAGGCGGTGAAATATACCAGGTTTTTCCCAATGGTGTTAAAAAACCCGTCTATCCTATTCCAGACTGGAAAATGAGATAATAAGTTCGGGTACCGATCCCATGGAACAAACCGATTGATAGAGGGGAGGAATCCATATTCCTCCCCATTTCAACCGGAAAGTGTATCATGTGAAGATTCACATAGAGATATTCCACCGACCTTTGCAACATTAGAGTAAAAATTGTCCGGAGAACATCCGCTCCGGATGCCGTGCAGAAGGATATTTGTCAATGCTGCTTCAAATACTTGTAAACGGTATTTTAAAGGGTGGTCTTTATGCCTTGATGGCCATCGGGATGTCTCTGATATGGGGCGTGATGGACATCATCAATATCGCCCACGGGTCCTTTATCATGCTCGGTGCCTTTGCAACTTACTGGCTCTTTACGATTTTGGGAATAGACCCTTTTGTGAGCCTGGTATTTTCCATGGCGCTTCTCTTTGTCCTCGGATACGGGGTCCAAAGATATTTAATCAACTACGTCATTCGGGCCAGTGCATTTATCACCTTGATTCTTGCTTTCGGTATTGAGATTTTCATCAATAATGTTGCCCTGGTCTCATGGACCGCAGATGTTCGAAAAGTAAAGGTCGCTTACGGCGCCGCAAATTTTTCCTTGGGAAACTGGGTGACCATTCCAACCATTCGCCTGATAGCTTTTCTTCTGGTCATTGTCATCAGTCTTATATTTTTTTACATATTGAACCGAACCAACCTGGGTCGTTCGATACGAGCGACGTCTCAGGATCTTGATGCAGCCCGTCTCGTTGGTGTGGATGTTGCCAACACTTATGCGATAACCTTCGGCCTGGGTGTCGGTGCGGCAGGTGCTGCCGGAACCCTTTGGTCTATCCTTTTTCCCATCAGTCCGATGATGGGTGGAGAACTCACCCTTAAATCATTTGTTGTTGTCATTATTGGCGGGTTGGGCAGCATGCTCGGTCCGATCATAGGAGGGCTGGCTTTAGGCATCACCGAAGCCTTTGGCACCGACTGGTTTGGATCGACCTATGCGAATCTGATCAGTTTTACCATTCTGGTATTGGTCTTGATTATCCGGCCGAAAGGAATTCTCGGAGGGGCAGACTAAACATGGAGAAGAAAACGATTCGAAATTTCTTGATCTGTGGCCTCATTTTACTGATGGTCGTTCTGTTTCCTTTGTTCAACAACAATTTTATCATTCGATTCGGGACGGATATCCTGATGTTTGCCATTATGGCCAGCGCTTGGAACATCATCGGCGGCTATACGGGATACGCCTCATTCGGCAATGTCGTTTTTTTTGGAATCGGTGGTTATATTACGGCAATTTTGATGGAAAAGGCAGGACTGCATTTTTCAATCGCCTATCTGGCGGCCGGTGGCGGTGCAGCTTTATTTGCCGTTCTCATCGGACTTCCTGTTTTACGCCTTCGGGGCCATTATTTTGCCATTGCAACGTTAGGCGTTGCCGAGGCAATGAAGGCTTTGGTCCAAAATCTTGAAATAACGGAAGGGAACTCCGGCATCTACCTTCCCATGCTCGACTTATCCGTCCAGGGCCAATATTATTTCTTTTTCTATATGATGTTGGGTACCCTTCTTATGACCCTTCTTATAACTTATCTTGTGCTTAATGCCAAGTTGGGGTATTCACTGATTGCCATCAGGGAAGACGAAGATGCGGCAAATTCAGTGGGAATCAATACAACGCTGTCCAAAACCATCGCTTTTGCCCTGAGCGGATTTTTCACCGGGCTTGCCGGCAGTATTTATGCCTATCAACAAGCGTTTCTCAAACCCGAAGCGGTATTTACCGTTCATACCACCGTAAAAATGATCGTGATGGCCGTATTCGGCGGAATGGGAAAGTTGTTTGGACCTTTGATCGGTGCTTTCGGTATCGAGATCATATCAGAAACCCTTTCAAACTATTTCCTTGTGGCGCATACACTGTTTTTTGGAACCGTGGTCATACTGGCCATCGTATTTACACCCAAGGGTTTGATTGATCTTATCACTCAGCGCAAATTCGGAATTTCTTACTTTTTGGAAAATATCCGCCGGCATCGTATATAAAAAGGTTTGCACTTATGGTCATTCTTGAAGGAAAAAATATTACAAAAAAATTTGCAGGACTTCTTGCCGTGGGCGATGTTGATTTCTATCTTCAACAAGGCGAAATCCTGGGCCTTATTGGCCCCAACGGCGCCGGAAAGACCACCCTGGTGAATGTTATTGCCGGGGTCTATGCGCCTTCGGAAGGAGATGTTTTTTTCAAAGGAAAGCAAATATCAGGGAAAAAACCATATCAGATCGGCCGCATGGGAATCAGCCGAACCTTTCAGATTGTCAAGCCGTTTCCCGGAATGACGGTAAAGGAAAATGCGGCCGTAGGCGCCATGTATGGTGCCGGGGGAAAAAATAAATCCGCAAAACAAGCGATTCAAAAAGCAGAGGAAATTCTAGAATTTGTCGGTCTTGCAGATCTAATGAACAAAGGTGCGGATCAGTTGAGCGTTGCGTCACGGAAACGGCTGGAAATGGCTAAAGCATTGGCCATGGAACCGGAATTGGTTTTGTTTGATGAAGTCATGGCCGGGCTCAATTTCAGTGAAATTGATGAGGCGGTTGAACTCATCAAAAAGATCCAAAAAAGCGGTATGTCCATCTTGATTATCGAGCATGTTATGCGCGCGATCAAGAATGTTTGTGACCGGTTATTTGTGCTCCACCACGGAGAGAAGATTGCCGACGGGACGGTGGAAGACGTCTTGAATGATGACACTGTAATTGAGGCCTACTTGGGAAGACGATATAAAGAACTCACCCATTGAACCCTCTTTTGCAACGATAGGGTAAACTCTATTTTGTTCCGGCGTGTTTAGCTTAAAGGGAGACAGGCGGTGTTACTTGAAATCAAAGAACTGAATACAGGATATGGAGATATTCAGGTGCTTTGGAATATCAACCTTCAGGTTGAAGAAGGACAGATCGTTGCCCTTGTGGGGGCCAATGGCGCCGGCAAATCAACATTGCTTAAAACCATTTCCGGCCTCTTAAGTCCGTATAGCGGCAACATCATCTTCCAGGGGGAAGATATTACCCGGATGCCTTCCAAGGAAATCGTTGCCAAAGGAATTATTCAAGTTCCGGAGGGGAGAAGACTGTTTCCCGATATGACAGTAGAAGAAAACCTGATGATGGGAGCATTCAGGAGGAAAAAATCTAAAAACATACAGCCGGAACTGGAAAGAATCTACCAGATCTTTTCCCGATTAAAAGAACGGCGGAAGCAGAAAACCGGCAGCCTCTCAGGAGGAGAACAGCAGATGTGTGCATTTGCCCGAGGCCTCATGGGAAACCCGAAACTGATTATAATCGATGAGATGTCATTAGGACTCGCCCCGCTGATTGTCGATGATCTGATTGATAATGTAAAAGAGATTAATCAACAGGGCACCAGCGTTCTATTGGTTGAACAGGATGTACAACTGGCCCTCGACAATTCTCATTATGGTTATGTTCTCTCCACCGGAAGAGTTGAGATAAAAGGAAATTCCAAGGAGTTGCTTCGAAACCAGGAGATTAAAGAAATTTATTTGGGTTTGTAGCATTGAGCGTAAGACGTGGCTTAAAACCCCGCATTAATTACCCCCGGAAAACGCTGCCCCATTACCACGACATAAAAAGATCAAACACCAGAAAAAATTTTCCCATCCTGCTACTCTTTATTGACGTTGATATAAATTAAAGGTACGAAACTTGTATTTAACTAAGGGGTCGGGGAGTTTTTCTCCTAAATTCTTGAATATTAGCCTCCGGCTCGTAGAGCCTACGCCTCGGAGAGCGGAATGGATAATCTTTTTTTAAATCGGATGCTGTCTGAGTGGCTTAGGGATCGTTAGAAAAAACAGACGCATACTGAAAATTGTAGCTTTAAAAAAATTTTAAAATGATTCAGAGGATCTATTGATATTTTAAAGATAGCTTCCTGTTTTTTCTTTATGATCCCTTGCCGCGAGTTCATGCGGTTTAAAAAAAGATTATCCATGGAGCGGGTGTTTAGAAAAACTCCCCGACCCCTCATTTTAACTATATTCGACGAGGTACTTTTATGAAAAGATTTATGGTCTGTTTGATCAGCATCTTTTGTATCCTTGGCCTGTTGGTGAACAATGTATCGGCGGAAGATACGGTAAAGGTGGGTATCGTTTTACCCCTCACCGGATCCCAGGCCGAGTTCGGTGACATCGAAAAAAAGTCTTTTGACCTGGCTTTGGAAGAGATCAATGCTTCCGGAGGCATTAACGGGAAAAAACTCGAACTGGTTATTAAGGACGATACGGGCCGTTCGGAAGTGGGTCGTTCTGTGGTTGAAAAGCTCATCACAAAAGACAAGGTCGTTATGATCGGGGGTGGATTCAGCAGTTCCGTGACCTATGCCGTGGCCGGAGTCTGTCAGCAGAACAAGATGCCATTTCTAGTCAATACCGCTTCTGCGGATACAATTACCACATCCGGATGGGATTTTATCTACCGCTTGAATCCTCCGGTGAGTCATTATGCCGATGCCGTGACAACCTTGCTGGCTAAGAAAGTAAAACCTAAGACTGTTGCCATTCTTCATGAAAATTCACAGTTCGGCACTAAGGGCGCAAAATCCTTTGAGAAAATTTGTAGAAAAACCGGCTACAAAGTGGTGTTAAAAGAAAGCTATGAGCACGGCAGCATCGATTATAAACCGATATTGATTCAGGTCAAACAGCTCAACCCGGATATTGTCTATATGGTATCGTATATCATGGATGCGTCTTTGATCATGAAACAGGCCAAAGAACTGAAATTGACGCCCGAGATGTTCATCGGCGGTGCCGGCGGCTTTACCCTGCCGGAATTTGTTCAAAATGCGGGAATTGCTTCCGAAAAGGTCATTTCAACGACACTGTGGAATCAAGTTCTTCCGTTTCCCGGGGCCATGGATTATTATAAAAAATTCGAGACAAAATACAACAAGCCCACCATGTATTACGGGGCTGAAGCTTATTCCGCCTGTTACGTAATTGCGGATGTGTTAAAAAGGACCACGTCTTTTACTAACACGGATATTAAACAAGCCCTTTCTGAAACCGATATGATGACCGCCTTCGGGCCGGTGAAGTTTATCGACTGGGACAATATGAAGAACCAGAACAAGGCGACTGCCTATGTGGTTCAGTGGATCGATGGGAAACTGGAAGTGGTCTGGCCGACCGATCATGCGACCAAAACATTTGTGTATCCGGTGGACTGGATAAAAACATGGGGATATTGATAGCTTGTGTTTATAATGAAGCCGTAAAGTTCATAGGATGATAGGGAAAGATTGTGGGACTTCTTAAAGTTATAAACCTCACCAAAGCCTTTGGCGGTCTTTTGGCTGTTAACGATGTCTCCTTTCAAGTGGAAAAAGGAGAAATTCTCGGTCTTATCGGTCCAAACGGAAGTGGAAAAACCACGACTTTCAATTGTATCAATCAATTTTTCCCGGTTACATCCGGAGACATCCTGTTTAAAGGAAAAAGCATCATCGGGTTGAAAACCCATCAAATTTGTCATCTGGGTATCGGACGGACGTTTCAGGTGGTTAAACCTCTGGCCAGAATGACGGTTTTGGAGAATGTTACGGCTTCTGCGTTTTGCCGCGTCAATACGATTAAGGAAGCAAAGGATGAAGCGTTAAGCGTTCTGGAATTTTGTAATCTTGCAGACCAGAATGATAAGCTGGCAAAAAATCTGCCCATAGCCGGGAGGAAACGCCTTGAAATTGCAAAGGCACTGGCGACAAAGCCGGAACTGTTGCTTCTGGACGAGGTCGCAGCAGGTTTGAATCCGGGTGAACTTGATGAGGCCATCAATCTGATTAAAAAAATCAGGGACAATGGGATCAGCATCCTGATCGTGGAGCATATCATGAAGGTCATCATGACCATATCGGATCGAATTCACGCTATCAACTTCGGCCAAACCATTGCGGAGGGAACTCCCCGGGAAGTCGCCAACAACCCGGCGTTGATCGAGGCCTATTTGGGAGAACAGCATGCTCAAAGTTAACGAAATCAACGTCTTTTACGGAGACCTGCAAGTTCTCTGGGATGTCACCTTTGAGGTCAAGGAGAAAGAAATCCTGGTTTTGGTGGGGGCTAACGGAGCCGGGAAAAGCACAACACTCAAAACCATTTCCTCTTTGTTGACGCCGGTGTCCGGCACCATCGAATTTAATGGTATTCGCCTGGACCATTTGCCTCCCAACAAGATCATCGAACAGGGGATTGTTCACGTTCCCGAAGGACGGCATCTTTTTCCGGAAATGAGTGTCGAGGAAAACCTGATCATGGGCTCCCTTTACGGCAAATCCAAGAGTAAACGAAGCGAAACCATGGAATATGCCTATTTCCTGTTTCCGAGACTTAAAGAAAGAAGAAAGCAAATGGCCGGCACTCTTTCCGGCGGCGAACAGCAGATGCTGGCAGTGGGTCGTGGATTAATGTCGCGTCCGAAGTTGATGATGTTCGACGAACCGTCTTTAGGCCTGTCACCCATCCTGGTACAAAACATCTTTGATTTAATCAAAAAAATCAACAGAGAAGGCGTGACCATCCTTTTGGTAGAGCAGAATGTCACCCAAACGCTGGCCATGTGCGATCGGGCCTATGTTCTAGAGAACGGCAGAAACATCCTCGAAGGCACCGGAAAGGAGTTGACGGCCAACGACCATGTGAGAGAAGTTTATCTGGGGATATAAAATAAAGCCCTATCCGTAAAATTAAATTCTTCCGGAACACCTCTGGTTTTAAAGGTAGTGGCTATCACAACCTAATTAGTGCCCATCCATAAATGGCAATTTTTGTCCTGATCGGTGTTCTCTCTCCGAGGTGTAGGCTCTACGAGCCGGAGGACGCGGGTTTCCGGCTGCGGAGTACAGACGTACTGCGAACCCTTGGCAACGCAGGATCTTGAGTCCTCCGGCTTTCACGGAGGGTAAACAACATGGCATCAAATTGACCCTATCCTTTGAATTCACCATGGGTTGGAAATCAAAAATGGGGGTATTTCGATGATTTTTGTTTGAAACGCGAATAGATAATCCCCCTTTTGACATGTTGTTTATACAACGTTAGAGTATAGAAGTACGAAGGAGAGGACAATGACCAAAATTGAACGGCTTGACGCGGTGCTGAGGGGTGAGAAGCCCGACCGGGCGCCGATATCGATGTGGTACCATTTCGGGAACCAGCACCTGTCGGGCGAGAAATACGCAGCAATAGCCCTCGAGTGGTTCGAACACTACGATTTCGACTTTCTCAAGCTCATGAATGACTACTTTTACCCAATGCCCGAGGGCATCGAGGAGGCCAAATCAATGGAGGACCTTCGCAAGATCGTCCGCTTCGATCCCGAATCCTGCGACTGGCGCGAGCAGCTCGTCGCCGTGAGGATCATCGCCGAGCGCCTGGCGGGGAAGGCGTACTTCATCGACACGATTTTCGACCCCTGGCAAAGCCTCCAAAGGAGCATCGCCGGCGAGCATCTCGTCGGCCTCGCCAAGTCGGCACCGAACGAGCTCAAGGTCGCGCTTGACCTCGTCACGGACAATCTTATCGCCTACTCCAAGAAAACCCTGTCGCTCGGCGCGAGTGGGATATTCATGTCCCTCTTGGGCAGCAGCAGCCAGATGGACAGGGAGCTCTTCCTCGAGTTCGCCAAACCGGCGGCTATGAAAGTTTTCGAAGCGGTAAAAGATTTCGGTTCGATGAACACCGCCCATATTCATGGAGCCGGCACATATATGGACGACATCCTAAACTTTCCGGTGGCTATCATGCATTGGGAAGACAGGCTCGAGGGCAACCCCTCGCTCGAGGAGATGAAGCGGCGCTGGCCCGGTGTCGTGATGGGCGGCATCGACCACGAGCAGGTCACACGCGTATCCACAGCGTACTGCCGGGAGAATGTTCGAGAGGGAATGCGGCTCGGAGGGGAAAGGCGGTTCATCCTCGCGAACGGCTGCTCGATCCCCACGTGGCTCGACCCTCACGCGCTGAAAGCGATGGTCGACACCGCAAAAGCCGGAAAGGTTTGAAATAAGGTTCTGCGCAATCGTTCCGGGCGGCAACAGCCCGTCAAGCTTTAACACCATTTAATTTTGCTTTATGTGAAGCAATGTCGTATAATTGTCTTAAATTCCAAAATGCTGCAGAAAAGATGCAGCCGCATAATATATAATGTTCAAGTAAGATTGAACAGGGACGAATATTGATATGCTTGAACCATCGATTCTATTTCGATCAAAGCTTTGCAAAAATGAATTCCTAAAAAGGTTTCTGCGTTGTCCAGCCTGTGGTACAATAAGAATAAAAAAGCTCTATAGGCATCTTAGCTATGATGATCGAACGAGTTCCATCCTGCGCGACAAACAAATCTATTTTCCAGTAGCGCATAAATTGAATGACCTTTTCGAATTCCAGTTTCATTTGAAAACATCAAAGGTTCACGGTATTCAGATCAACCAAGCTTCACTGTAAGATGCTAAAGGTGAAGAAATGCAGAACGTAAAGTGGGAAGTTAAAGAAAACAAAGGGGATTGACCTCTATCATCCCCTATTCTTATTATCCTTTTTATAATTATTCTGCTATTTCACTCTCCATAATTTTCCCATCCGACATAGTCCAAGCCAGCTCAGCGTAATGAGTAATTTTCTCAATGTCATGTATTTTTTGTTTCTCATTCCAAATTCGCAAGCTGTAACGTAAAATGTTCCAAACACAGATCAGCGGATTTCGGGTAATGGAAATGAGGTCAAAACTACCTGACTCATCTGAATTTTTAACCCCATATTTTTCAACAGTTCTTTCTTGAATATATTTTTCCATATGCTCAGCAAATTTTTTCCGGTTTTCAACTCTATCTTCCATATAAAACTTACATCCTTGATACTATTGCTGTTTTTCATTAAAGGAACGGGTCTTTCACTTCCCCCTCAATTAACGTATTTCTACTGACGGTTAAAAAATGGTTATAATCGCCGGAAGTAGCTTCTTTGAAATATTCATCGACATGTTCCTGATCAGCACCGGCACGTTTATTGCTATTTTAATATTCTTTATGATCGCAAATGCATTCCCATCCTGCCCGATCAGTTTGACCCTTGGTTTTGATGATGGTGCTTTCATTTTGTGTATACCTCCTTTTGATTCACGAAATGCGGCTCGTTTTTTGAAATATATATTTCAGATTTTATAGACATAATGAAGGAGAAGGCTAAATGGAGATGGACAAGAGAGCATCTGATTCTCTAAAAGCGCTTAACAAAAGGGTATTACCTGTTTTATGCCGACGGTTTTATGATAAAGGACTGACGTCCATTCAGATCAAAAGGATTACCAGAGATATTTTAAATATCATCGATAATGGGGGTTTTTATAACGCCGGCATTTTGAACAAGAAGCTGGAAGGTTTGGGGTGGAGAAAAAATATTATGGATGACTGTATTTTTGAGTTGATACTTTATTATTTTGAATACGAAGGAACATATAAAGTTGAAGCTTATATTGAAAACCCTGTCCGTGAATGTACGCATTAGGAATCAGAATTAACACGAGTAATAGTCACTCAACTTCAATACTTAAATAAATAACCACGCGATGATTCGTTTATGTTTTCCAGTCCTGATCAACCGAAGGAATATTCCTTCGGTTGATAACCATTTATTTACAGATATTTAAATCATTTTTCTATCAAGCTCTTTTGCTCACCGTACGATAATTCATTCATTTATTCCATCTGGTTTTCATCCGATAATTAGAAATATTATATTAAACAGGGGGTTATATTTGTGGCATATCAATTGCAAATAAACATATTTAGAATCGCAGCGCAGGTGGAATGAACTACGTTTGGATGCGGTTCTTCAAAATTTAAACTGAAAGCGAACTATGGCCATCTACTTAATTCCGGAACCTGTCAGCATGTTTTTGTTGGGCGTCGGTCTTGTGAATCTTGCACGGTTCGGTCGGATGTTTTTTAAAAAACATAGCCTGAACGAAACTCTATTATTGGATAGAGTGAAAAAGCTACTGCTTAGAGACAGTGTGAAGCTTAAATTAGAAATCATACAGAAAAAAGTTGAGAGACTAATATTAGAATCCAAAGAAATATTATCTGCAAAAGAAACAGATGATAACATAAATAGAGATAAGCGTTCAGGTATTGAAAGGCGCCAATTCTCATTTAACTGATATATACCTGAACGGAGGACTGACAAAGAAATAAGAAGTGGGAGATATAGAAGATAAAAATTAAGAATATTGAAATATTAAAGATAATTTAAAGGGCAGGGCCAAATGACCCTGCCTTTACCTCTGATTACTGTTGGTTGATTATTCCTTATATCTCCGTCTAACCCAGACAAGTCCTACAAAACAAGAAATTAAGATAAGCATTAAAACCACTATTGATAGAGGGTCAATTTTTAGGGCGATCCAACTCATTCCAACAACAGGCAACAGACTTGTGCGAACCATCGCTCTCAGACCGTCATGTTTTGCAATGAAATCGGCTATAGGCGGTGAATATCTGTAGTAAGCCTTTACAAAATCTTTTCCCAAGGAGCTGTTTAGCAGAATTTTATCCCGGAATTCTCGCAGAATCTTCACATGTGGTTCCATCAAAGATCCATATGCAGCTGTTGCGATAAAACAACCACCGCCTCCACCGGTATCAGAGGCAACGGTGGTGCTGCCACTTGAACTCTTGACGGTTATACCCGGAGCGCCAATATCCATAACACTACCGGTATTCTTAAGATCATCATCGCCCCTCATGCCATCTACGAAATGAAGAGTGATGACATTCCCACCAATCTCGGCACCAGTAACACCATCATTAAGAAATTCATACCAGTGGTTAATAGGATTATCGGGAGTTGGACCATACTTGTAATAAGTATCAAAAGTCGTCCCGACAGGGAAGTACAGAGCAACAGTCGTTGCTCCCCCATTGCCGACACCCGTTATGGTAAACTCAAAGAACCCATCAGAAAATACCACACCTGATGGCGCATTAGTCGAAGAAGGATTATCAACAGCTACGCAGTTGCTGATTGATGTCCCATCAGGCGACTCCAAAGTTACGTAGTTCTTATAATCGTACGTATGAAATGAAGCTACGTTGTCTTGTAAATAGTCAGCTGTCCCGTCATTATTACCGTCATAATTTGGATCATTACCATCAGGTCCTTTCTCTTCTCCGTCAGGGAGACCATCGTTATCATTATTCGTATCTAAACAGTCAGGAGACCCATCTCCATCTGAATCTTTATCAGTGATACCACACCCGCAAGTTCCAGGCTGCGTTTTATTGGAATCGTTAGGACAATTGTCGTTGCAGTCCAAGGTACCATCACTGTCGGTGTCGATATCAAAGATACCGCAACCGCAGATGCCAGGCTCGGTCTTGTTTGGATCGTTGGGACATAGATCATCACAATCGTTTGTTCCATCGTCATCAGAGTCAACAAGATTGTTACAATCATCATTGCAATCTGGAATTCCATCACCATCACTGTCGGTATCAGCAATACCACAACCACATACACCCGGTTCGGTCTTGTTTGGATCGTCGGGACAGTTATCATCGGGCACTCCGGTCCCAGAACACAATCTCGTATTAGTACCGCTGGTCCCATTGGAGCTTACCGATAGATTGTCGCTGTAGCTTTGAGCAACCTGAGGAGAAAATGTAATGGTGACATTCTGAAAACCACCGGAAGGAATACTTCCGCTCCAACTGCCGCTGAAATCGGAGGGGCAACTGATGCCAGAAACAGTGAGGGTACTATTGCCGTCATTGGAAATAGTCAATATCCGGTGGGCACTCTGGCCAATGGTAACGTTGCCGAAAGACAGGTCGCCGGAAAGACGTATGATGCGAGTACTGGCAGGCTGGACACTTGACAACTCCAATCCTTGCTGTTGAGTTACAACAGTTATTCCCTGAGCCTCCACCCAGGTTGCCAGTTCGTCAAGCTTTGATGTAGCCCACGGTTCATACCCGCAGTCTTCTTGCTCACAGATTGGATGAAAAATTAGGATGAACCATTTATTGTCATTGATTTCTTGCTCGATCAATGCGCTAATATTACTTACGCTGTCGATAGTGTGAACTTCTTTTCGCCGAATCGACCACCGGTTCTCCAGGGGCAATGTATTCCCTGATCCTCCACCGGTTGCCACACTGTTATAGTAACTGGACGAAAGGTTCGCCAAGTCATCATTCCAATTACTACCCGGAACAATGAAGTTTTGTACGTTCAATCCTAAATCAATGAAGCCTACTTTGGACATCTCCAGTTCTCGTTCAGCAGAATTGGGTTGCTCTGAAGTCTCGTCTGCATAAGTTAAGGGGAGAGCCGTCAGGTTTGGATGGGTAACACTATGAGAGCAAATTTCCCAACCGGCAGCTTGCAGCTCAAGCAACTGCTGAATGTTCATTCTCCAAGAATAACCGGATAGAGTATCATCCAATATTGGATTTGCAGTCCCAACTTGTCCATGGGCGGCAAGGACAGGGTAGGCGTTAGTGTAAACTGTTATGTGACCGTCATCAAAAGAGTAAGTTAAAAAGCCGGTGGCACCGACTTTGCCGACAAAACATACAAAAATGCAAATAACCAAGAAGCAGCTTAGTCGTTTAATATCTCACCTCCATTTAATGTGCCAATGTCTGTTATTTTATAACTTGATACAGCATAGGCTGGACCTAAAATTATAAGTTCGAGTAATATTATAAAAAACACTAAATATGAAATTTGGTACTTCTGGATTTTCAAAAATTTCCTCATTTCTCCCAACTAAAAAAAATCAAGCTACCTTATGGAGGCATTTGCAGTTTTTTATCCATATTTATCACTTCTATTTGAATAGTTCTGCAAACTCCAAATGAATGGCAAAATTATCTGTCCCAACATGCAAATATCATGCAAATCTAAATAGCTATAAATATTTAATTAATTTCATACAGTTATATGAATTGTGCCAAAAAGTTGATATGAAAAATCAGAGGAAAAGCTATTTAGTTGTAGGATAAATTACATAAAACTATTACATTAATTACATAATGTTCCTAAATAAATCAAATGTCTGTATGTGACATTCTGATGGAAAAAGATGGGTCGTGTCGATGGAAGGGAGAGATGTGGTTGATTACAGATTGCCAATCTCCAAACCATTCGCAACGACAATTGTTATACAGATATCATATTTTTCTGGTGTAAGGTTAAGTAAATCCTATTTTTGACCGATATTAAATTATCTTGCTTTAATTAGAATTTAAATTGGAAAATAAAATGACCAAAAATGTTGGAAGCTACAAGTTATTAGAACTGATCAAGAAAGATTATACAACCAATGTACTGTTATCTCAGACAGTATCAAAGCATTTACTCAATGCAATGGGTGATATTGAAAATCTACTAAAAGAACTGTTCACTGAGATGAAAAATGAAGATCCTTCTTCTTTATCTATTGATTTGGAAAAAATTAAGTGGGAAGATTTTGCCATCAAAGTATTTCAAGAATATTCAAAGATTGAATTGTATTGAATTAAGGAATTGGGTTGTTAATTTAGATCAGCCCTTCCATCTCTATTAACAATCTTCTTATTCTCCATAATCCTCTGGACAACAACTTCCGCAGTATCTTAACTCTTTCCAGCATTTGCCATGAGCTTTAAGATATATATATTATAGTGTTTCAGTCCAATTTGGACAAAATATTAATATAAAAGGTGTTAGTTGAGCGCTTCCCCTTAACCATGATATGTAGAAAGGAGGAGGCATGTATGAGCGTTCAACTAATTCCAACCAATCAGAGAAAGCGCAGGCGTTCACACCACAACAGAAGCTTCAGATCCTCAAAGAATGGGAGCTGACCAGCAACGGTGTGGCGGTCGCCCAAAAGCATCAGGTTCATCCTCACACGCTTTACCGTTGGCGCAGAGCCCTGAAGCAAGGTGCCGAGACCTTTTTGAGTGGCAAACGGCCTCGGACCGATCCGCGGATAAAGCAACTGGAGGAGGAAAACCGCAAACTCAAAGAGGCATTGACAATTCAGACCCAAGAGTTGATGTTGTTAAAAAAAAGGATGAACTTGGTTTAACGAAACGGCGCATGGGAGCAACCTACAGCAACATTCAGCGGATAAGATTTCAGATTATTGGCAATAAGGATCTCAATAGATCGATTTCACTTCAGCAAGGACGAAGGAACTACGGGTTGCATTTACACCCTTAGTATTGAACACGTCATGCATGACTACCTGTGAATAATGCTCCATGTCCATGGCGACAATTTCAAGCATCAAGTCAACATCGCCAGACACAGCGAATACGCTGACGACACCCTCTATTTTCGCTAAATTGTCTGCGAGTTCTTCCCACCCGACATTCGAGTCGCGCAGAATCCCACATAAAGCACGTACAGAAAGCCCTAGTTTTTGCCGATCCGTAAGCGCCCGGTACCCCGTAATGACCCCATCCCGCTCAAGCCTTGCGATGCGCCGTGAACAGCTTGAGTGAGACAAGCTGACCCGTTGCGCCACATCAATGTTGGAAAGCCGTCCGTTAGTTTGAAGCGCGTTGATGATCTTACGATCGAATTCGTCCAATTTGACCATTTGCAAAACCTTTGCATAAGAATGGGTCTTAATAATCAATTTCGACAATATTTATCATTACACGGACAATTATGCAAGTAATTTGTTATTATTTATAATATTTAATCATTGTTTGCAAATACTGCGAAACAAACTTAAATATAATATGCAAGGTTTGGTCAATCGATTTAGATCGAATAACTTACCATATTATTTTGTAATTGGTTGAGAGGAGGGGCCATGGTTAGCAAGTTGTTTGCGGCGTTGATCCTGTTTTTTCAACCGGAGGATTCCTGCAGCCTTGCCAATGAAAAATATTTCCAACAGCCTGTATTTCGGTCTGTAAAAAAAAGATCCAATATTTCCGCGAAGGCCTTGTTTTGGATATTGATTTCTATCTTGATAGGATTGGCTATAGGACAACGATGTTGATTGCAGTAAACCGGTGACGCATGAAAACCTATCACAAGGGATTATTGATCGTCCTTCGGGAAAGGGAAAATAGCGTTTGTACGTATAACTCCTTCGTATATGGAAAATAAGCTAATCCTTACCCAAACCTTGGATGAATAAAATCATACCTTTTGAAATCTGAGATATATTGCCAACGGACCTTCAAAACGAATATGTTGAAAACCGGGGTTAATAAGGTGTATAAAGGTGCAATTTTCGGCCAGGGCAGACGCCTTATTATTCAATCATATTGATTTGTTTTAAATCCTGCGCCAGGTCGGA